>OKUQ01000061.1_pt1 | contig 72642 bp, 44 predicted proteins | sample 1606811 | NCBI WGS metagenome assembly OKUQ01 (sample SAMEA3882546, study PRJEB24775) | human gut metagenome | biome: human-associated habitat; feature: intestine environment; material: feces | place: Netherlands | collected 2009/2010
TTGTGCAAGTTTGCTGTTGCAACCCGCACGGGTTGCGTTAGATTGAAATACTTTCGCTTGCTCGGCCTTGCGTTCTGCCCGCTGTTGCAACCCGCACGGGTTGCGTTAGATTGAAATATTGTTACCAGTTTGTTTGTTGCAAATCTACCGTATGTTGCAACCCGCACGGGTTGCGTTAGATTGAAATAAATCGATGCCTGTCACAGCGGCAACAGTAGATGCGTTGCAACCCGCACGGGTTGCGTTAGATTGAAATACTATGCAGCTAAAAAAGCAGTCAGCAGAACCCGTAGTTGCAACCCGCACGGGTTGCGTTAGATTGAAATTGCGCTCAAATAGCACAAAAATCCAAAAACTGTACGTTGCAACCCGCACGGGTTGCGTTAGATTGAAATGATTGAAATGATTGAAACCCAGTAGCTATCTGGTATCTCGTTGCAACCCGCATGGGTTGCGTTAAATTAAAAAATCAATACAACGTCATCTCAATGAGGTGGCGTTGTTTTGTTAGAGAGGAAAGATTAAAATTGAATATTATCGCTCATAAATCCAAGGACGGCAGAGAGCAGAGCCTACAGGAACACAGTCAAAATGTTAGCAGAATGGCTGTCTCTTTCGCTGCTCCTTTTGGCGGGGAAAAACTTGCCGAAAGAATAGGGTTAAGTCATGATGCTGGCAAAAACACAATGGGTTTCCAGCAATATATACGAAATCCCGGCAAATATGCAAAATCCCCGCATGCCGTTATCGGAGCAACACTGAATGGCATAGCCGGAGATTTCCCGTCTGCCGTTATCGTAGAAGGCCATCATAGTGGTTTGCACAACATGTGCGACACCAGAAGCAACCTTAATGCAGCGTTAGCCGAACGCGGTCAGGATGTTGTTAAGGCTCAGGAATACTTTTTCACAGACACTATCAGCCAAACCGCAGTCTTTCCAGAATTTGCACGGAAAAATAGAGTTCTTGGTCAGTTCTCATTCATAAAAATGGAGTTTTCATGCCTTACCGATGCTGATTATCAGGACACGGAACGGTTCATGCATGGTTATTCTCCGAGAAGTTATGACTACGACAGCTTTTCTGACATCTATGATATGTTCAGAAAGCACATTCAACCATGGATTGATAAAGACAATAAAATGGTAAAGGAGAATGACCAACCGCTCACTAAAGACGAGGAAATCAACCACATGCGCACGCAGATGATGCTACAGTGTTTGGATGCCGGTTCCAATTCCCGGAAAGGAGATATTCGCACACTGAGTATCCCTACTGGTGGGTCCAAGACCTTATCTTCTTTTGCTTATGCGATTGCGGCAGCAAAGAAAGATACGAGTATTAAGCGTATCATCGTCGTCATCCCATTTAATACAATTACAACGCAGACAGCTTCTGTACTGCGTGGAATTGTAGGAGAGAAGAATATTCTGGAAAACCATTCCGGATTTGATTTTGAGGACAGCAAGCAAGGCAAGCTTCTTCAATACGCATCCGAAAACTGGGATATTCCGATTGTCGTCACGACGAATGTACAATTTTTTGAGAGTTTCTTTTCCAACAAGCCCGCTAAAAGCAGAAAGCTCCACAACATCGTCGATAGCGTTATCATCTTTGATGAGGTACAGCAGTTTCCGACAAACTTCTTGAAGCCCTGTATTAAATGTATCGAATCTCTTGCAGCTAACTTTGGCGCACGAGTCGTTCTCAGCACTGCTACACAGCCTGCTCTTGAACCTTATTTCGATACAATTAAACCCCGTGAAATCATCAATGATTCAGAAAGCTATGTGGAGCCGTTCCGCCGCTGCAATATCGAGAATATCGGCACTATCAAAGCAGAAACCCTCGTAAAACAAATCCAAAAGCATAAGCAATGTCTGTGTGTTGTCAATGAAAAGGATGAAGCTAAATCCATTTACAACGCTGTAAAGAACGGCCGTTGTAAAAACCTGTATTGCCTTACTACAGACATCACTCCTTATGACCGAGAAAAACTTCTCCGTCAAATCCGGCAGAATTTAAAAGATGATGAGCCCTGCATTGTCATCTCAACATCTCTGATTGAATCCGGCGTGGATGTAGACTTCCCGTGTGGCTATCGAGAACTATCGAGCCTTGATTCCATTTTGCAGACAGCAGGACGCGTAAACAGGAACGGGCTTCGTGACTGCGGCAGTAGTACCCTGTTTGTATTCGATGGACCGCAGGAGGAATATCGAGCGCTGAGGAATGGGACTTCAAGAGGCTGTAATGAATCCGATAACAAAAAAAGTATCACCAGAGGCATCCTGCAAAAATATGATGTGGATTCACCGAAAGCAATCCATGAGTATTTTTCGAGACTCTACGGTTATAAGGGCGATGGGCTTGATAAATTCGACATCGTAAAGATGGCGAACTCAAAACTTATCCCATTTCAGGACATAAGCCAGAAGTTCAAAATCATCGATGAAGATACCGTAACGGTCATCATTTCCCAGACAGCCGAAGCATCTGAACTTGTCGGAAAGATTCGTAATCAAACCGCAACAAAAGATGATATCCGCAAAGTAGGTAAATATGCCGTTTCTGTGCGAAGAAGCAAATACGATAAGTACCTTGCAGCTTCCACCGAGGTATTGACCACAAAAGTATGCAACGATGTAGAAGAACCTGATATTTGCAATCTCGTAGATATGGGATTGTACACAAACATCGGTGTCATCTTTGACGCAGCAGCCTGAGGGATGCTTGCCATTTGCTGCAAAGTTAGTATACTAAGGTCATACCAAAAATAAAAAAGGCACTTTTACAATTTAAAATCGACATGCCGCCATCTCGTTATGAGGTGGCGGTATTTTTGTTGCCAAAAAGAAACGGAGGATTTAATCGTGAAAATACCATGTGTTGATAGACACAAAATTATGGAGAATGCGGAACTTATCAACCGCAATCACAAAGCAATTCGTGTCTGTCCTAAGCCCATCATCTTAGAGGTTGACTCTAAATTTGCCGGATTCACCATTCCCGGTATGCGTGTTGAAGGCGTTACCTATGAGGTTCCCACCTTTTCCGCATTAAAGGGTGCAATCGATGCAATTTATTGGCATCCCGGCGTTGAAACCATTCCAACCGCTGTTTATATCCACAATCCCATAAAGAAAGAGCGTATCACGCAAAACGGATACAACGAAGGTCGCGGTCAGCGTTCTCGTGAATGTCTTGTCAATGTTCGATACACCATTATCGTCTATCTGGTTCAGATGAATACGATGCAGGAAGGTATGAGCCTTGATAAATATTACGAGATGCTTACCAAGTACATAAACGGCGGCTGCGGAAACAAAGTGCCGTATCTTGGTATTGCAATGGACCCGATGAATTTCAAACTCATCAACAGCGATGACATCAAGCCCACGCAGCCTTTTAACGAAGACCTTGGGTTTATGCCATTTACCGAAGATTATACAAAGCCGAAAGACCCTGACTTGGTTTGCAGACATCTGACAATCGAGAATGGGATTATCGACTTCACGAAAGGAGAGTATTTCCGCTGTTATGAAGGACTTACTTAATGTTCTGTACGACCATTACAATGCACAGTTACCGCTCGGAACCGTCATGCCTTACGGCTGGACGATTGTGGAAGTCAATTACGCTGTAGAGGTCAATGATGATGGTGAACTCACCGGAATCTATGCACTTGGCGCAACATCTGACGCTGATGAGGTGGAGGACAAGGCCAAGACCAAGGCTAAAGGCAAGGATACACCCTATCAAAAATTCACGGTTCCTGTTCGCCGTACCCGTACGAGCGGCGCTTACCCGTATCTGTTTTGCGATGCCGCACATTATATGTTTGGCACTCCGAAACGCGATGGTAAAGGTAAGGTTAGCACTATCGACTATTACGGTGCGATGAAAAACGCAGTTTTGGGACTTCGTGAGTATCTGGGTGAATCTCCGGCTCTTTGTGCCATCTACAAGTTCTATGAGACTTGGGACAACACAAAAGCAGAAGAAAATCCCTACATCGTTGCAAGCAACGTCGCCAATGGCGGTCAGTGCATGTTCTTCTATAATGGCAAGTCCATTTTCGAAGACGATGTGTTCAAGAAAAACTACGAGAAGCTGACGACGGCATACGGTGAAATGCCTATTCCTCAGAAAGATAAAAACGGGAAATTCGTTTTGCCTTCTAAACCCACCTATATCCGCAGCATGATTAGCGGAGAAGTCGGATTGAAGGCGACGCTTTTCAATAATGTATCCGTCAACGGTGTAAACGCATACCTTCTCTCGAACAACAAGAAGAACACAAACTACTTCGGTCGGGAAAAGGGCAATGCCATCCCCATCTCGCAGAAAGACGGTCATAAAATCTGTGAAGCCGCGAAAGACCTGCTGACGCGTAGAAAGAGCTTTATCATTCCCGCAAGCAAAAGCTGCAGCCTCAAAAGAAGTATGGTCGTATGGTGCGATGATGTTCCTAAGGAAGAAGAAAGTGCCATTATTGACCTCTGCTTTGACACCGTCTCGAATTCGCTTTCTATTTCTGATGAAAGCGGAAGCGAAATGACCGAGCGAATGCTTCATATCGCTCAAATTCGGAAGGGGAGAATGATTCCTCTGTCGGAGAAAGAGAAGAATGTGAAGGTCAATGTTTGGACTGTCGGTACTCGTGGGAAAGGCAGTATCGTTTCTGATTTCACCCAAATCACGTTAGGTGAGCTTTGCGAGCATTTCCAGCGTCATTATGACAATATGGAAATCGTACGCAGTCCTAAGTGCAAGGAGAATGATGGAACGGTTCGTGACTTTGCACGCCCCAACACCGTATATCGTTCCTTGTTTGCCAAGGACGAAAAAGGGAAAGTCAAAGTAGATAATCCTGTTCTTTGGAAGCAGATTAGCCGCAGCGTCTTCATGGGTGAAAAATATCCGACTCGTGTTCTGGATATGGTTCTTTGCCGAGCAGACCGAGAGAGTAAGAAAACCCTCGATGATGGCGTGTGCTGCATTTCCGCCACAATGGCAGGTATTATCAAAGCGTATCTCATCAACAACGCAGGAAAGGAAGATTTAACTGTGTCTCTGAATGAAAATAACACCAACCCCGCGTACCTTACGGGCCGCATCTTTGCACACATGGAGAGTGCTCAGCGAGCAATCGACCCGAGCAACCAGACCACGTTCGTGAAGCGTTACTTCGCGCGTGTTATGGAGAACCCGGCCGAAACCATGCCGCAGATGCACTTGAGCTTCAACCTACTCCGTGCAAAAGCTAACAACGACGACAAAAAGAGCGCTATTTTCGCGGCAAAGGAAAAGGTTATTTCTGAGCTGATTGATATGCTGGACGATAATTATCCCAACAAGCTCTCTCCTGAGCAGCAGGGCTACTTTGTAGTCGGCTATTATCAGCAGCGCCGTGAGAATATCCGTTGCGCCGCCGCACTCGCAGCAAAGAACGTAAAAAACAACGACTAATCAAGGAGAATAAAAACATGGCTATGATTGAAAATATTCTGAAAACCCCCACCACCATCGAAGTCGTCTTTGACGCTAAGATGTCCAACCCCAACGGCGACCCCGACAACGAAAACGCACCTCGCCAGAACTCTGAGGGCTTTGGCTACATGACCCCTGAGTGCGTCAAGTACAAGATTCGCAATGTTCTGAACATCATGGCGAATTTTGGTGAGATTGACCCTGACACCAATCACCTGTACTGTTCTCCCGATACTTACAGCATTGAGAGCAGCATTCGTGAGTGCTTCGGTAAAAAGTCAAGCGACTTCAAAAAGCTCACGTTCGAGGATGAGCTTACTATGCGCAAAAAGCTGTGCAATTACTTCGTGGATGCGCGGTGGTTTGGCATGGTCAACACCTCTTATTCGAGTTATAACACGCTCGGCAAAATCGAGGGCGCATTCCAGCTCAGCTTTCCGATGTCGTATGACCCGATAAGGATTGCTTCAATTTCCAATACTCGCTGCTGCGTTTCCTCTGATGATGAACGCAAGGGAAACGAAAAGGTGCCGAAAAACAAAGACCGTACGATGGGCCGTTTCAGCGTTGTCGAGTATGGTTTGTATCACATGTACATTCAGACAAGTACCAAGGCAATTCTGCGAAACGGTGTGACTGAGGACGACCTCAAGCTCCTCATTCAGACCATCCTGCACATGTTCGATGATGACATGAGCTCCGTTCGTCCTTCGATGACGGTTCGCAAAGTTGTTGTCGTACGCCAGAACCGCAACAGCGGCCGCGTACGTCCTACCGATATCGAGGACGCTATGGTCGCAAAGCTGAAGCCGGGTGTTAACAGCCCCACTTCTTTCAACGACTATAACCTTGAATTTAAGCGGGATATGCTGCCTGATTCTGTGGAGGTCAAGGAGTATACCATGGATAACCCGGAAGGCGTTATCCTCTAATCCATTTTCTCGTAAGAGTCTGCCCATTGTGGGCAGGCTCTTTTTTGTTTGTATTGATTGACTACATATAGTTTATGTGGTATAATATAAACATGAGAATTTCAGAACCAAAACAAAATTACAGAACAATTAAATGTGTGCATATTCTCGTTATGACGATACTGTATATCGTGCTTATTGGTGTGTTGGTTACAGTCATGGGAGAACCAAGCCGCACAACGATAGCATTCTTAGTTGACGTTTTTTGCTACGATGAAATGCTTCGTGTGACGTGTCTGTACTACGAACGATTAAGAAAACAAAACAAAAACTAAAAATTCATAAGGAGACGGAAACAATGGTTACAGATGTTATGGCAAAAATTGCTGTTATAATATTCAATTTTTTAGAAACATTTATGATTAGTTGGAATATAGTAAATATGATGTTTCTTTGTGCGCATTGTCTAAACGATGATTGGCAATGGCGCGATGATTTAGAAACGGATAAAGCAAAAATCAAGCTTGGACTCAAAACAACATTCTTGAACCTTCTTTGTCTAATATGCTCTTCTATATTACATATTTTGCAGGAAGATATTGACGGAAACATTGTTACATATATCAGTGCGGATGAGTTAACATGGATAATCGCATTCAATATTATCTTCTTTGCAATTTATATTTCATTTTTCATCAAAGCAAAAAGTGGGATAAAAAATTAGCCAAAGAAGAAAACGCGGTTGAAGCAGAAAGTGAAAAGGAGGATGATTCGGAATGACCGTCAAAGAACTCAAACGGTATCTGGATGACGTTCCGGATACCGCTATCGTCGTAATAAGAAACCATACTGCGCCTACAATCCTCGAAAAAGCATGGGCCAGACACATCTCTGCTATTGCAAAGCCGGATGGCAGGTATGTGCCAAAAACCGTAGATTCCAAAGGCGACAATGTCGAGGTTGTCGTTTTTGATTAACCGTGAGGACAAAAGATTGTCAAATTCAGTCGTAGACATCCTGAATATGCTCGAAATGGGTGAGTCTGTCGATATGATTGCCAGCGATATGAACTCAAAGACAACGAATATCAGAAGAATCATTCGGGAAAATGATATCGGTCAGGATACCATCAGTACAACGCTACAATGGCGCAAAGCAATCAAAAAATTGCTGCCAGACCGAGAAGCAAATGTCATCCGCTGGAATGAAAGCAAAGAGTCTGCCATACCTTATAAGCTTTGTGTTCCGAAACATTTTTTGAATGCTGCCGGAAGCGCTCCTGTAACTGTGATTCCCGTCATTGCCATGCTCAGAAATACACCACCGGATTATTTTGGTCAAAATCTGGAAGTGATTCCGTGGCGAACAATCGTACAGCACTTGCTGTCAGAGGACAACGAACAATGTGTGCGCTTCGTCTTGCGAAAATGGGAAGCAGCAAATCCGGAAGAGGCCGCTTTCGGGAATCCCATCGGATATAAAGATGTCAGTAGACGGCGCTACGCAGAAAAACTGGACAGTATTGGAATGACATACTGTCTGTACGGGGATTTGGAAAATATTCTTCCAAAAGAGTTTTCGGTTGCACGGATTTAGCGTTGACTACAACACGCTTTTGTGGTATAATATAAATATACCGAATAAGAACATACACAATCAGTCAGAATGATTTCAAAATCATCTGGCACAAGACAAAGGGTGATAAAATTGAATAACATTTCGAAATCTCTCTCTAAAGCACCATCCGTCTTAACAGCCATCGCATGTATCGTATCGTTCGCCATGCTGGTTACGCTGCTTCTGTTTCAGGGCGGAATCCTCTATTCCATGGGGTTGACTATGCTGACATCTGACATTCTGGTCACTGCCATTACCATTGTGCTTGCGGTATGCGCAATCCTTTCTCTGGCAGCCATGATTCGAAGCATGGTCGCAAACAAAAAGAATAAGAAACTCATCCACAACATCATCGCAGATGTGGAGGGAAGCAAAGAAGCAGAGAAGACGGCTTCTCCTGCTCCTGCTCCTGTGCAGGCACAGGAAGAGGTAAAGAAAGAATCTACTCCTGCTGTTTCTGACACATCCTCCGATGACGATGAGCCGGAAGAAGCGAATGGCGAGTCCATCCCCGAAGTAGTCACTACTGCCACCCATGTAACACCTGATACGGAAGATTCTGACAAGAAGATTGTCGGTTCCGTAGTAAGCAAGGGCATGGATGAGTCTACGCTCGAAACGCTTGATAAGCTCATGGGACAGAACAACGAAAAGGATATGACTCCTCCCGTTGTAGTGGCACCCGATGTCCAGTCTGCTATGCAGGAAAAAACCGAGCCTGTGGAAAAGAAGCAGGATGAACATGTTGAACAGGCATGTGCTCCCGTCGAGGAAGAGCCTGTTAAAGAGGAGCCTGTTAAGGAACCCGTTGAGAAACCTGTTCCGGCAAAGGAAGCCGTTGAGGAAACTCCTGCCCATGAAGAGGAACAGCCTGCGGTTGAACTCACCAAGTTTGAAAACTCCATGGTGATGTTGATGAAACGCGGTAATGTTCCGGAGAACGTATACGCCATCGAGGAGTACAAAGAAGGTGCCGTGTGCCTGACTCATGACAAGGAACACTACTTCGTTTACATCTGCAAAGACAACGATGCGGATGACGTTGAGTATTTCCCGATTCATGACGAAAAGGCTGTTGCAATGGCATTTGCGACCCGTATCCGTAACAAGATGAACGACAAAAAACCTGCCTGACGCAAAGCAACCTTGCTTGTTGCTGCAAAGTAGCTACAATTAACCCATACGAAAAATAATCCACTTAAGCATTCGCGTGCTTGAGTGGATTTTTCTTTTTGGGAGGATTATAGCTGTGAAACACTTATTATATAAATTGTTGTGCGTTGTATTTTTTGCAGCAATTATGGCAGGATGTGCTATGTTCGCTGTGAGAATCAAAGACAATATTACAAGAGAATATGTCGTTCCGGAACAATACGGTATCAATGGACAAATCACATACTCTTATACGAACGATTCAGATACCGATATTGTTTCTGCGAACGAAAATAAAAAATGCTATTTTGTTCGCGGGAACAATTTCACAGACAACGAAATATCCATTATAAATATCATTATTGAGAATATACGAGCAATGAATGAAACCATCACCATCAACACATCTATCTCCCCGCATTCGATGCGTATTCTCTTAAAGGAAAGCCTTAAAACTCCGGATATTTTTTGGGTAACGGGCTATCAGATGGAATACGACACAAACGGTCAGACATATTATAAGATTTACCCGAGCTATAGCATGAGTGCAGATAGTAAGAATAGCTTAGAGGAAAAGCTTCAAAAGGAAACCGATTTATTCTTGCAGAACAATGCCGAGGCACTGAACCATGATGTCTGGACAGCAGCTTATACGGTCAATGAGTGGTTATGCCAAAATGTCACATATACGGATGAAAAAAATATTCAGAACGGTCAATACTATCCATACAACAGCATTGTTGCTCCACTTCTGAGAAAAGAAGCTATCTGCTCCGGATACGCAAAAACATTCGCGTATCTGATGAATAAAGCAGGATATGAAGCAGCATACTGCACAGGTTACACAAACGGCGGAATATATCATGCATGGAACGCTATCGTTTATAATGGCGAAATAACATATATCGACTCGACCTATAACGCTTCCGGTAATCATATGGCATATTTCTGCAGAAATAAAGAGGATTTAAAAGAACGAACAGAAAATTCAATAATATGGTTTTCTGCAAGCGATGATTGATTGACTATTGCAACTTTATGAGGTATAATATAAATATCACCACAGAAAAGGAGTTATCATATGTCATATAAAGTATTTGCTGTTATTATTTCTGCCGCTATGCTTTGTACTATGCTTGCGGGATGCAAAGATAAAGCAGGGGATATGAATAAAAACAGTCTCACTATCGGAACTGCCACAACGGAAACAGCAAGTGCTGCGACAGGCGAAGCAGCACAGGGAAATGGCGTGAATACGAATCCAGCTATCAACGGATATACCGACGAAGACTTGGAGAAGATGGATAAGAGTGCTCTGGATACACTCAAAGACCCTGAACCGACTCCAGAACCCAATACTATTGTTGCTGACTTATATGAAAAATATAACATTGAAGCAGATGACGAGGAAAGTGAAAACGGTCCTGTAGCTTCTGCATATCAATCTCATAAGTTGGCCGACAACAATGTGACTTGGGAAGAGATTCTCGATTATGCCGAAATCCCGGTGACCGAAGAAGTCAAGGCAGAGTACGATGGAATTGCAAATCCTGTCATGCAGGTGGAAAAAGCGCTGGGAGATATCAGCAATTACAAGGCTCGTAAGGTCGATTTCAGCAATTATCTGTCCACAATGAATTCGATGCTCTATACAATGACCAACAATCCCATGATTTATACAAACGATGCGTATAGTGGACAGATTTCGGAGTTCAGAAACAAATATTCCGAATACGCAAATCTGCTGGCAGTGGATAATCCTCTGATTACAAAAGACCAGCTCGCAGAACTGAAACAGTCTATCGTTGACGAATATAATTTCCTTACAGGAAATGGGTTTATGGTTTCTACTGTGGACTCCAATGTTGCGGAACAGCTTATCGCAGCGAATGAACCGCAGGCAGAGAGCGAAGCGTCAGTCGATTAAAAGCTCCATTTCCCTTGCTATTTGCTGCAAAGTAGTTACAATGAGAACATCAAGATAAGTCAAAATATCACACCCTGATTTATTTTGATTTCAAAATCTGTATCCTAACGGCTATCTCAATTCGAGATGGCCGTTTTTTATTGAAAAAGGAGGAAATAAAATGTTCGTATTGACTACTGTGACGCGCGATTGCAAGAACGGTGACCTTTATGTCAGTGTTGACGACAATGCCTATCTCACAAAGGAAGCAGCTTCAACAGCACTAAGAGCCCGCTATGAGGACTTTCTGAAGAGTATGAAACTCGAAGACAACGGCGCAAGCGATGAAAACGGAAATGCTATGCCTGGCGGATACTGCATCAGCGATGAAGCAAGTATCTACGATTATGCAGACTACGCAAATTGTCAGCTTTTGCCCATTGTCGTGATTACCACAAAAGAAATCCAGCCTGTTATGTAAAGGAGAGCTTATGGTAACCGAAACCCGCCAGCTCCGCGATGGCGAGAAGCTGACTGAATTTTATAATCGCATCGACTGGAAGCCGCTGTTTGAGTTCGTCCAACGCTATTACGGTATCGGCGTTGAGCAGCCTCCTGTACCATGCCTCAAACCTAATGGTCGCATCGAGGTGAATTGGCCGGAGAATCTGCGCGATAAGTGTGGTCTTTTCTGCCATACGTACTGCGAAGTATATCTGCAGACATTCTCGTCCTGCTGCTTCCACGACATCACCTACGACAAGGACATTGTCGATAAGTACCTCGCTCGTCCGGACTTTTATCGTTTGAATATTTCTTTGGAAAACGACTGCAACGGCACTTCTTCGGATGCTTATTTGCAGCTGACATTTTCGCTGAAACACATCGAATTTTCCGGAGGGTACAACTTCGCAAACCTGTTCAGTGCCGAATACCGTAAAGATACAGGCTGGTTCGTTGTATCCGGAGAAGGCGAAGTCCTCATGGGAGCGAAGAAATAAAAAGTCGCCGCTCATCTTCGGATGGGAAGCATTTTCAACGCTAAGACGAACAGGAAACCTGAGATTATATTCAAGACACATTGCGCGTATGTGACGCAATGTGGTATAATAAGATAGAGGTGATACTGTGAAAATCTACACTCTTATCGGAGGCGTGAACGGTGCAGGTAAATCCAGCTTAACGGGTTCTTTGCGTTCCGAACGCAGCGATTTCGGCGTTGTAATAGACCCTGACAAACTGACCCTCCAATGCGGCGGCGATGAATACGAAGGCGGAAAACTCGCTATCGAACGTATTGAACGCGCACTAGAGGACGGCGTAAATTTTACGCAGGAAACAACTCTTTCTGGGGGATATCCAAAACGACTCTGCAAACGCGCAAAGGAAGCTGGGTATTATATCCGCCTGTACTATGTCGGCTTAGACACTGCCGAAGAAAGTATTCGGCGAATCCGAAACCGCGTAGAACGCGGTGGACACGATATCCCCGTCAAGGATGTCGAGGCCCGATTTTCTCATCGTTTCGAAGATGTCTTGAAAGTTCTTCCATACTGCGATGAAGCCAAGTTTTTCGACAACGACAACGGGTTTGTTCTCGTGGCAGAGTATCGCAATGGGCAGATTCTTCCTGTTGGAACGTATCGGCCCGCATGGCTCAGCCAACTTCTTATACAGTCCACTTAACATTTTTGCCGCTCATCTTCGGATGGGCGGCATTTTTGTTTGGCCAAATTTTCCATTGCAAACGAAGAAGAAGCCATTCTGGAACTCAAGCCCGCTCTTGTTGAGAAGGGTTACCAGTTCAGCGAGCGGCAAAAATTCTGGGAAAACTTCCTCGACACTAAAGCCCCAATCTTGCGAATTCCTGCAACCTATGAGCAGAGAGTATGTTAGCCCATATCAGACAAGCACATATAAGCCGTCTTGTTATTTGCTGCAAAGTAGGTACAATAGTTGTATTAAGATAGATAAAAACATCAAATAATGATTTAATTTGCCTTATTCATAATCAGCAATTTTGCAGCCATCTCTTTCCGAGGTGGCTGCTTTTTTGTTGTCTACAACAAACTGGGAGGTTCTTTATTATGAAAAAATTCATCATCAAACTCGCTGCTGTCACAGGCATCATCGTCATCATCGCCGGAATTTCTGCTCTTGCAACAGAATTCAGCCTTGTTACCCTTGCCATCGTCTTTGCAGCCATCATCACAGAAAACGCACTGTGCGGTGCATATCTGGGTAAGAACAAGCACAGCAAAAAGTACGTCTATCGCAAGTATAACATTTACCGCAATAATAACATTTACCGCAATACAAAACTGTATAGCGGCAACACACATCACTGAAAGGAAGTATAATCATGAGCAAAAACATCTTATTCCGTGGTCAGACACGCAAAAAGGGAGAGAAGGTCACTATGAGTGGCACTCCCATTCCCAGCAACTGGGTATTTGGCGGTATTTTCCCGCAGAACAATGGTGGTGATTTTGCCATCATCTATCAGCAGGACCCTGAAATCCAGAAGTTTCCTGTCTATGCTGAAACTGTCTGCCAGTATACCGGAAAAAACGATAAGTACGGCGGAAAAATTTTCGAAAATGACATCATTACCTATGTGGCAAATATCAACGCAAGCAATGTTCCGTGCAAGGGAAATGTTTTCTACAGTGAAACCCTTGCCGCCTATATGGTCACCGTTAAGGCTGATGCTTCGCATAGTCCTGACAGGGACAATGATTCGTACCTGATTCCGGCTTCAATTCCTTTGTCTGAATGCGGAAACCTTGTCGTCATCGGAAATGTTTTTGATGGCGAATATGAGCTGCCGGAAAAGGTCAAGAATACGCCATTTGAGACTTTCCTCTCTATTGCTTACGAGCTTGACCGTTTAGCATTCGATATCGACCCCTATGAGTACCAAGACAATGAAGGCACAGAAAGCATCCAGACTGTTGCAGAAAACCTGCTTCATGATGCTTATCGAGCTTCTGTTGTTGCAAGGCTAAAAGGAGAATGTGATATGTTTATCGTAATTAAGAGTGAACATTATGATTGCACGAACCTCATCTGCAAAAAGGACACGCTGGAAGAGGCGGCCGCAGCAGTAAGGGAAAGCATAGCGCAGCGCATCAACAAGAACTACCATACAGGTCTTACCGGTGCCGATATCACGCACGAGAATGAGGAGCGCTACAGATTCTCTTTCGATTTCGATGAAAACTGCCCTGCTGACAACAGCGAGCCCAGAGTACATGCTACCTATGACTTCTGGAAAGGAGACGACGAAGAAAGCGTCGAATGGGCTGTTTTTGAGGTCACGACTGACAAGCCTTTCTTCCTTCTCTCTTATGAGGAATACGAAAGCATCGAGCTTACGGGCTTCTACGACAGTTTCGATGAGGCGTTTGAGGAAATGAAAGAGTTGATTGCGGAAAGCGTCAATGATGTTTTTGATGAGGATGCCACGGCCGATGATGTTGAGGATATGGAAGACTACAATGTCTTCGTACACTCCAATAAGGATAGCAAAGACAGCGGTGCGCCGCTTGCTTTTGCAAGCTTTTGCGATGATTATCCAAACCGCGAATGGACTATTTTCCACATGTAAACCTCTGGTTGACTTCGCAAACGGGATTGTTTTTGGCTTTTTTGGAAACTAATATTGTAATTTGCTGCAAAGTAGATATACTGAATACATTCCAAAAATAAAAGCAAACAAATATTTCAAAATCGACATACCGCTATCTCATTACGAGGTGACGGTATTTTTGTTTGCTACAGGTGCGAATAGCAAGTAAACATAATTTTACTGGCTGCTTCGCACCAAATAATATGATGAAAGGATATGATTCCATTGCAGTAAGTAGTATCTGACCATATTGTTTGGTCAAAAAGCAGACAAACATTGTACAAAATACATGGCAACTTATTGCTTCGTTTGTACAAGTTTGCTGTTGCAACCCACACGGGTTGCGTTAGATTGAAATTGCAGATACCGCCACATCTATGTCTTAACTTTTACTATCACGCCGTCTGCCATTTGGCAGGCGGTTTTTTCTTTTGCAAAAACTGCACAAACAACTTCAGATTTGCTGCATAGTAGCTACAATAAATTCAGGAGATGATTTTGTTGACTAAAAGACTATTCCTTGATGGCACACAGCTCAAATTATTGGCATTGCTTTTCATGCTGATTGACCATATTCATTATTTCTTTGAATTCACCGGAAAAGTGCCGGGTGTTTTCTTCGTTATTGGGCGTTTATCTGCATACCTGTTTCTTTTTTGTATGGTAGAAGGATTCAGTCATACTCGTTCTCGAATAAAGTATTTTCTACGGGTTTATATGATGGCAGTCGGGATGGGCATTATCTACCATCTGATGTCTTATCATGGCCTTTTGCTTCGAAGAGATGGCTTTTATCCAATCAACGGCATCCTTTTAAACCTCGTTATCCTTTGTATCATCTGGCAGGGAATAGACTGGGTAAAAGAAGGACAAACAGCAAAAGGAATTATTGCTGTATTTCTTCCGTTTTGGTATGGCTGTATCGCCGAAATGCTTATTTCGATAAACAGCCTTCATCATTTTTTTGTTTTAGCTAATCATTCTTTTCTCCCAAATTGGGGCACTCTGGCAGATGGCGGGTTACCATACATTGTTGTTGGTATCGTCCTTTATATATTTAAAGATAATCGAAAATCACAATGTATTGCCTATATCATCGCTTCTCTTTCTATGCAGGTCCTGTTTCGTGGATGGTTGTGGTCTGCAAACGACCCTGCGTTTACATGGAGTAAGCTTGTTACAGACCTGAACTATTGCCAGTGGCTCAGTGTTTTCACAGTGGTTTTCTTTTTCCTTTATAACGGGGAGAAAGGAAGAGGATGCAAACAACTATTCTATTGGTTCTATCCCATTCATGTTTATGTCTTGTATTTTTTTTCCTGCGTTTGCTATACATTGCATCCATAATTCGCCAAAATCGTCTTGTTATTTGCTGCAAAGTCAATATACTGAAGTCATCGAAAAAATAAAAGCAACAAACAAAATTCAAAATCGATATACCGCTATCTCATAAGAGGTGGCGGTATTTTTGTTTGTTCAAATAATTGAAAGGATGTGGTTCCTCCGTAGTGTTTTACAAAGTTTTTCAAAAGTTTAGTATCGTATCATCGTCAAAAAACAGGGGTGACATAACGTTTTGTTAGGTCATGATTTGGAGGATTATCGTATGTATCATCATATTCCGAAGGTTTTTTTGTCAGAAGTTTTCGGCGAGCTGCGCATCTTCGAGGACAATAATAAATTTTATTTCTGCGCCAACGATATCTGCTCTGCATTGGGATACGCAAACGTATCCCGTGAGCTCAACCTGCATTGCCGTCAGGATGGCATCACATCGAGCCATGTTGACTGCAATGGCGTTCCACGAATCATAAAGTTTATCTCTGAGGGCAATGTGTATCGTCTGATTTGCAGTTCCCACAAACCAGACGCAGAAATGTTCGAGAAATGGGTTTTCGATGAGTTGCTGCCGACAATTCGTGCAACTGGCGGCTATGTCAATGACCCGGTCGTTTTTGTGAATGAGTGGCTCCCTAACACGGACGAAAAGACGAAAGAGCTGCTTGTTACATCTCTGGAAGCGGTTAAGCGTCAGGATAAAATCATTGGTGTTCAGAAGGAAAGCGTAGACTTCCATCACGCCGTCACGGCAGCTACCAACTGCATTGAAATTGGCGAGTTTGCAAAGTATCTGAGCAACAACAAGATTAGCATCGGCCGCAATAGACTCTTCGCATGGCTCCGCGAACAGAAGTATCTCGACAGCAACAATATGCCGTACCAGAAGTACGCCGATAAGAATCAGCTCGGTCTGTTTAAGACCATCGAGAGCGTGTACTATATCGGGAACAGTGCTCGCACATCGCACAAGACCCTTATCACGCCTAAAGGACAGGTCTATCTCGCAAAGAAAATTGCCCAGTTCTATAAGTGATTTGATTTTTGCTGCAAAGTAAATATACTTAGAGTATCCTAAAAATAAAAAGCACAAGCAAAATTCAAAATCGATATACCGCTATCTCATAAGAGGTGGCGGTATTTTGTTTGCAATGAACTATCAAAAAGGAGAGAAAAATTATGATGAACTCTATTATTTCCCTGAACAACATGATTTCCGAGGCTCTGGAGTGTGTTGACGCAGAGCGCAACGCAAAGACCCGCAAGAAATCTCATACCAGCAAATCTCGTAAGCAGGACTTCTCTCGCGCAAAGCGTCACGCCAAGCACTGCCAGTACAAGCAGCAGCGCAACGAAAAGCTCGTCCATCCTGCCATCAACCGCAACGCACAGCGTTCCATTGATGAAGCAAACTGTAAGCTAATGGAATACATCCTCTGCATCGATGATGCAGCTACTACTCGCCCGTATTATGTTACGGATGAAGAAGCTGCTTATCGCAACGAACTGACTGAGGCCATTCTTAAGCCGCAGCATTTCTTCTATTGGTGTGGCAACAGCAAATACGTCGATGAGGCGTACGCTCACGGCCACGAAATGCTTGACGGGCTTTCTTTGAAAGAGTTGAAGCTTATTGCTTATATCTCCGGTATCAAGACCGTCTCGCGCAAGGAAGTGTCTGTGTACGATACTATTGGCTACGACGATGCGTGGTGGCCCATTTACGGTTACCGCTTGATTGACCCCAGCGAATATTGCTGGTCTGTCATCTATGAATTCGGATTGCTGTTCAACTACGAAGACAATCGTTGCAAGGATTGCCGAGAAGGAGCATAACATATGAACATTGAAATTTATGAGGATACTTACAACATCGCCGTAAATCAGTATCTGAGCCGTAAGACTGCCGGGAGCAAGCGCCGAAAAGAGGCGTTCCGCAGTAAGAAACGCCGCAGCCGCGTTCTTCGTGACAAATACGGTTTTATCGCTGACGGCAAGATGCTTTCCAAGCTCGGTAAAAGCTATTACAACGGGCACGCTCAGTGCGAGGAATGGCGTAATCGTTGCGTTGCAAAACGCAAAAGCAACAGTTGTTCCTATAAGACCGTTTCTGAGCGCCGTCGTATCGAGATGGCTGACCGCAAGATGATGGAGTACATCATCGGTATTGATGCAGATTATGACCCGGCATTGGAAAAGTATTACGCTGATTTGCTCGCACATCTGGATTACATCAACAGTCATTGTGACGATGTTGATGATGATTGGACTTTTTTCGCATAAGAGAGGAGAAATAATATGGGTTATATCTGCAATAAAAATATCAAGTGTGCTGATTGCGAGCATTATCGCCGCAATCCTGATGAAGACCGCATGTTCTGTTATGCGGAAGTTGACGAAAAGGCCGAAGAGGCTAAGAACAAGGCCGCAAAAGCAGCTTATGTCGTGGTGAACCACTACTCCAACGAGAATATCAGTGAGTTCGACTCTGTTTCCATTCTGGAAAAGGCGTTCTTCTCTTTGGATAATGCCATCAAGGCAGCTAATGCTGCGTTTGCCGAGGATAAGGCGAATGGCGTAGACCATGGTGACACCGAACCCATCACGGCAGATGACTGTACCGCTTTTGATGAGGCACCGCTTTATTGTATCGGTGAAGCTGAGCCGGATAACTACGAGTGCTATCATAACTTCTACGCAGTTTTCCCGATTAGCGTTCGATAAATAATCTCAGCTGCTCCTGAAATGGGGCGGCTGTTTTTTCTAAAAAATACTTGCTAATTGCTGCAAAGTTAATATCATTAAATTATACTCATAAATAAAAAGTTTTGACGTACCCCACATACGTCTAAATTGGTTATATAAATCGACTAAGTCGCTATCTCTACTGAGATTGCGGCTTTTTTGTTTTTTGAGTATTTAATCACCTTTCACGGGTGAGATTGGTCGAAGTGATTTGGCTAAGGATACATAAGAAAACTATCTTTAAATAAAATAAGAAAGAGGTATTTTTATGTCTACCAATTCCATTTTTGTCCCCTACACCGGTCTCCGTTCCACTGCAAACGCTGTTGGCGCTTACGTCAAGGATTGGAAGTCCGTCGCACAGTTCTCCTTCGCCCCCGAAGACCTTATGAAACCCGGTTTCATCGGCTCGGCTGTTGCGGTTTACCGTAACGCCAAGCACTGTGAAATCAACGGTGAAAAGGTTATCGTCGGAGGTGTCAGCGACGGTCATCAGGTCATGTTCTTCAATGCCTTCGTTGGTATTGATAACAGGGGCCAAATCAACACCATTATTGGTGATGATAACGACCACGTTATGATGGGCTTTTCTGGAAGCAAAATCCGACGTGTCCGTCCATGCAAAGGTGTCATCCCCGACATGTCTTACTCGGAATTCAAGGAGGCGCTTAGCAGTAAGCAGACTTCGAAGATGCCTAGGCGCATTGTCGATGGCATCCTGCTCCAGACCGTGTCAAACACGGTTTACTGGATTTGCCCCGGTGAAGTCGAGGTTCAGCAGGATAACGACGATGGCACTGGCTGGTTCTGAGCCAGTATACTGAGCCTATTTGAGAGGCGTAAATACAAGGTCTATGTATAGAGACCATTATGAGCCATTCATGGCATAAATCAGCATACTGTTAATGCTGTTATTATAAATACAAGACTATTTCTAACGAAATTGTTTTGGGAAAGGAGCTGCTTGTGGGGAGCAGCTTCTTTTTTTGCGCAATTTTTCTTGCTGTTTGCTGCAAAGTAAATATACTTGAGTCACAAAACGGGCTGAAACTGTTTGGTTTCAGCATTTTTTCACCTACATACAAGAAGGAGGAATATGTATGTATTCAGCAGAAACTGCGGCTCTGAATGCCATTCTCGGTATTTTTAGTACCATCTGGCTGCTCGTTCTGGCATTCTTCGTCATCAACATCGTCGCGAACTGGAAAATCTTCACGAAAGCCAATCAGCCGGGTTGGGCATCTATCGTTCCGTTCTATAAATCTTACATTGCGTTCAAGATTTATTGGGGCAACGGCTGGCTCTTTTTGGTCCCGCTCGTTCTGGGCCTGCTCGGCTTTATCCCGCTGCTCGGCACACTGCTCGTCATTGCCGGTGTAGTCATTAACGTCATCACCCAGTACAAGAAAGCGGTTGCTTTTGGTCAGGGTATTGGTTTCACGATTGGTCTGGTTCTCGTCAGCCCCATCTTCAATATGATTCTCGGTTTGGGCAACTACCAGTATCTCGGCATTCCGCAGGACGGTTACTCTTATGACCAGTTGAAGGTCAAATACGATAACCGTAAAGCGGAACAAAAGAGCACTCAAACCACTTATACTCAGCCCTCAGCGGAACCTCAACAGGCTCCCAATATGCGCTACCAGAACCCCAATGCGCAGCCTCAGCAGCCTGCAAATCCTCAGCCTACCTATCAGGCTCCTGTGCAGGAAACTGCTCCGCAGCAGCCCCAGCAGCCCTCTGACACGCAGGCGCAATAACTCATAGAAACGCATAAAAAAGACCGCTCCTCGAAAAGAGGAACGGTCTTTTTTTATTCCGGAAGGAGATTTTTAACGGTCTTTACACGGTATTCTTTGCGAACAATGGTATCACCGTCATCGTTGGTTTCGAATTTAGGAGTTCCACTGAGTGATACAACCGCGCCGTCTTTCAGCAGATATCCGAATGTCGCATATGCTCCCGTAAAGGCAACACACGAAATGGAATCCGTTTCGTCATCCAGCATGAATTTTGCCATAGGAGCATGGTCAGATTTCCTGTAAATGATTTTGAAGTCACGGATACGCCCTGCGATGTCCGTTCTGCCCCTGTCATTGAGGGTAAGCTCACCGATTGCTCTGTCTCTGTTTGCGGATTTTGTAATAACAGACAAATAAGGCTGAACAGGTGTGCCGGAAACATAAGCCCCTAACAGTTCGAGTTCATATCCGAGTTTTGTGTCAATGTCGTATTCTTCTTTTTGCTGGATACATTCATCCGGCAATCCCCAACTATCCATAAGATGACGATAAAGATTATCTCCCGCAAGAGTTTCATCCTCTTTTATGGCAGACTTCATTGCCTTTTTGCAGCTTTCGCAAGCAGGAGCAAGCGCTTCGTCAAATTGTCTGCGTGTCTCGCCGTCCTGCATAAGGCAATCCAATGCACCGGCACGAACCAGAGCGGTACATACACCCATATCTACGCCATATACAATAGAGCGAACAATGAAGTCTTTATAGTCTTTACAGGGGCCAAGATGATGTGCGTTAGGGTTAGATTTTTTCGTATCCCGCAAATCGTAAATGATTTGTGCTGCTGCAGAAACACCTTTTATGGCTTTGATACCAAAACGAATCTGCTTGTTGTTTCCCGGCATCGGAGCAAAGTTCGGAACACCGGAATTGATATCGGGTTGAAGGAGTGTAAGTCCTGCATATTTCAGGTCAGACAGGAACAGCTTCAATTTTTCCGGCGTATAGCTCAACTGCGCAGAGAGATATTCGCACGGAAAATAATATTTAAGAAATGCCGTATAGTAGGAGACGATACTGTATGCTGCTGCATGGCTTTTATTGAACGCATAGGAAGCAAATGCAAGCAGACGAATCCAGAACTTCTCCACATCAGCGGGTTTACCGCCTTGCTCAATCATGCCGGACACAAATTTATCTTTTGCGGCCTCGATTTCATCAAGGTGTTTTTTGGACATGGCTCTGCGTATCACATCAGCCTCACCAAGACTAAACCCGACAAGCTGGAACAACTGCATGATTTGTTCCTGATAAATAGCGCTGCCATAAGTCTTGCCAAGAATCTGTTCCATCTGCGGAATGATATAGTTCGGCTTCTCCGTTCCGTTCTTGACTTCTGTGATTTCAGGAATAGAATCCATCGGACCGGGACGATATGCGGCGTTCATAAGAATCACATCGTCAATCGAAGTCGGATTGAATCCCGTAAGTGCTTTCTTAATGCCATCGCTTTCGAACTGGAAAACGCCATTCGTACGACCGCAGGCATAGATATCTCTTATGACATTCAAGTCATCCGCTTTGTTGATGTCGTGAAAATGAACAGCAACCTTTTTGGTCGTCTTAATGTATTTGAGAGCAAGGTTCAAGATATCCAAGTTTTCAAGACCAAGGAAATCCATTTTCAGCAATCCGAGGGTTTTCTCGCACTCAACCATATCGCTTTCAATGACCCAGCAATTCTTTTCGTCATTCCAGAGCAGGGGAGCATATTCAGAGACAGGTTTATCTGCGATGATGACACCAGCGGCGTGAACACCGGTCTGAACGGGAATACCTTCTACAAGCATGGCATCGTCCAGCAGATGCTTTACCGTAAGATTGTTTTTGTATTGTGTCGCAAGGTCAGGATTTTCTTCCATTGCCTTCTTGATGGTCATTTTCGGCTTTGCCGGAATCATTTTCGCTACCATGTCGGCAGTATCCAGCGGAACGTCCGTGATACGGGCAACATTTCTTACAGCAGCTTTTGCGGCAAGCTTTCCCTCCGTGACGATGTTGCAGACGGTACTGCGAAGTTCATCGACAGGGTAGGGGTCTTTGTACGCGTATTTGTTTGCGACATAATTGATAACTTTCCCTCGCACAAACGGAGCGAGGTCAGTGTCGATATCCGGCATCGATACGCGTTCCGGGTTCAAAAATCGTTCGAAAATCAAGTCATAGCGAAGAGGGTCAATGTCGGTAATGTCTGCAAGATAGCAGACGATAGAACCAGCCGCTGAACCACGACCCGGCCCGATTGCCGCTTCTCCACCAATCTTTCTTCCGTAGAAAATGAAGTCTTGAACGATTGCAATATAAGAGCTGTAGCCCATCTTTTCAATGACAGACAGCTCGTATTTCAAGCGCTCATCGACAGTTTTCATAAGCTCTGCGTACTTGTCATCCGGCATATCGCGTTTCGGATATTTCTGCGGAATCATTTTCCGGCAAAACTTATCGAGGTATTCAAGGGCTGTCTCACATCCTGCTGCATGAGCATCGAACTCAGGTAAGTGCATTCCGTAGCTGTAATACACATTACAGCTTCTGGCAATCACGGCTGTGTTCTCCATGCCCCTTTGCCAAATCGCATCATCAGGCTTTGCCAGCGCCTTCATTTCCTCATCAGATTTGAAGTATAGTTCTGTCAGTCCTTCTTCGGTTTCCTTTTCTGCCAACGGTGTATTGAACCGAAGCGATGCAATCAGATTCCGTTTTCGCACATCATCTTTCGTTTTGAAATGCACATCATTGGCTACTGTCGGCTCAATCCCGGTTTCTTTGATTAAGCGATACAGATAGGGTCGTGCGTAGTCTTCTGACGCAATACCATGGTTCTGCAATTCGATGTAGAAGTTTTCATGACCAAAGATGGATTCCATCCGTTTTGCTGCCGCCACAGCATCCTGATATGCCTGTTCTGAGTCGACTTTTTCAGCTTCCAATGCACGGTATTTCCCCATCTGCTTGATATAGGGCCGCGCACCTTTTTCGACCTCAGCTAACCGTTCTTTTGCACAGGCAAGGCGTTTCGGCGCTTGTTCTGCTTCTGCCTTGATTTCTGCTTCACGAGCAATGAGTTGCTCTGCTTTTTCCTGTTCTTCGATAACCGCCCTTAAAGTAATTACCGCTTTTTTCAGGTCAGCCCGCTTTTTTGCATTCTTATCGTTTTCATCGATGTTCTCGTCCAGAACTGTTGACTGTTCAGTTCCGTCTTCAAAATCACCGACAACAGCTTTCAGCTTTTCAATTTTCTTTTCAAGCTGAGCTTTTTTCTTTTCGTAGTCTTTTCCGCTCAGTTTTTTCAGGTCACGCAGGTCAGCTTTTGCCTTTGTTGCCTTTTCCTTTGCATCCACAAGGTCTTGTTCTGCCTGTTTGACATCTTCTTCCGTGTAAGCATCACCAAGATTTGCCAGCGCCATCGAAATCGCGTGCTGCTTATCGGCAATGTACCATGGACGAAGAATCAGGTAGGGGATATACCCACCGACACAGGCGCTCGTCGCAATCAAATGTCCGTGTCCTTCTGTTCCGGGACCCACGAAGCGTTCCAAGTCAGCCCATGTCATACGCGGCAATCCGCCTGTTTCCTGACCGTTCCATTTACCTTTGGGGCTCTTATTCAGCTGTGCAAGGTTTTCGAGTTTGAACAGGGTTTTCTGTCCGTTCCAATCCTTTGCGTAGAGAATCAGGTGGAATGAATCACGATTCCCCTCGACCTTTTCCGGCTGGAAATAGGCTTCCATACCCGGCACAAACTGGATGCTCTTCTCTGCTGCTTTTAAGAACAGCTTGCAGTATTTCTTCACATAAGGCCACATCTTATCGGTTGGATAGCGGATACTGTCTGTATCACCAATCGATTTGAGAATCTTATGGATTTCATCCTCAGGGATATTCGCTTCTTGCAATACGGCTTCGAGGTTCTTTTTCTCGTCCTTCGTTCTTGCTTTGATACCCTGATACAATCGCATCTGGTTCCCGTGGTCTGTTATAGCAAATGCTTGTCTACCGTATCCTTTCGCTGTTTCCACAAAGTCATCCACTTTATTTACTGCATCACGAAACGATGCTTCGCTATGAGCATGAAGCTCCTGATAACCATGACATTTAGGAATCGCAGACCGGACATAATGCACATACAAACCGTAGTCGGCATTGTCTTTTGTCATAGAACGCTCCTTTCACTGTTATTTATATTATACCACATTTTGCGCTGTTGGTCAATCGCTCGTCTGGGTATGGCTTTTCTGAGCACTGCTATCGGACAGCTTCTCGTAACCCATGCAGAAGTGGCTGCCATGAAGAGCTTTGGCCGAAGAAGAACGTCCCTTGCACATTGCGATGCGTTCTGAAGCTGTTGCTATGCTGTCAGACTGTTGGGCTTTTACGCTTGAGCTGCTCTGAAGAACTGCTGCTACACTGAAAGCTTGTGCGTTCTGAAGTATGCTGTTTCTCTAAAAGAGTTGAATCTCCTTAAGAGGGGAGAGTTGTTTTTTATATGCAACTACTGTTGTTAAGGAGGAATACTCTTAAGAAATCCGTTTCTTAAAAGCGACGCATGCCTCCTCGTTCGCGAGGTTCGGCTGCTGCGCGTTGCACCGAATCGAGGCAGCGACGGTGCTCAGGAACGCGCTGGCGTAAACGCCGCGCTGCTGCGCACCTAAAAAACATATAATAGGCTTCGTGCGGTTACACTCAAGCACAATATTCAAATTCAGTCAAAAACTAAAAAATGTAGAGGGATTTCGAACGATGAAACGCTTAACCCAAAAACTCAGAGAACGCAGACCTGCACATTGTGGTCATCGAACCAGATAGGTGGAATCAGGATTGGAAGCTTCACGTAATGTATCGTCACATCCGGTGAATCCAGTGAACGCGGTGCTACTGCTTCCTTGACCTTCTCAACACTCTCTTTGATAGTCGTGACAGCTTTCTGAGCAAGTTCAGGAATCGAAGACATCTTGCTGATGCGGCCGCGTACATACACAGCACCAGCCATGATTCCTTCGAATGCGGAGTTCACGCAGTTGGAAGCCCATTTTCTGGTACGATGGAAGCGTGCTGCCAACTCAGTGATGGAGAGTTCCGGATTGTTGATGTGCATGATACGAACAGCGTTGCGCTCTTCAAGAAGATTCTTTTCCTTCACTGCGCGGGCGTTCTTTTTCTTGGTGGTATTCTTGGCGATTGCTTTGGGAACAGTCAGCTTGATTTGTTTGAGTTCCGCAGCAGTAATCTGCAGGGTCTCAATGATGTAGTTGTAGGGGAGAATGTAACCCGGCACATACGAGGTCGTGCCATCCGTGCAAACGACTTCGCTCAGCTTAGAGGGGATATGTCCAACAGCATTGTCCAGTTCTGTTTCTGACAGGGGATTTGCAAACTTGGAATTCAGCCAGATGGTTTTCTTCATCGCAATCGCAGGACCACGATGCTGAAAAATCGTATTGAAGTAGATGTACAGGAGCAGGTCGCGAATCCCGGTTGCAGGGACCTTGCTATAGTCGCGCAGTTCAAACAACCGTTCCAGAGCATCTGCCACGACACAGGTAGGCACAGGCTTACCGTCCTTCGTCACGGGTACTTTATTCTTTTTCTTCTTGCCCGCTTTGATGGTGGAGTCAGGTGCAGACAATGCGGAGAAGGAAAGCACAGAAGACAAGCCATCCTGACCAAAGAACTTACGGGTTTTCATCTCCTCATTGAAGTAGACAATCTCAGATACATTCTTGGTCTTCGCATTGGTGGTCCCCGGCAGACGAACAAGACCTGCTGCATTCTTGCTGGCAGCAACATCCACCTTCATCACAAATTCAGGGTGCTCATCATGAATCTTCTCACAGACTTGCTGAACTTTATCGATGATGGCTTCCGTTACCAGACGATATGCCTTCTTGTTCTTAGCTGCGATGCCGTCAAAGGAGTACCATACCTGCAAGCCACGACCCGTATCCACGATAGCAGAGATGGGAGGAATTTCCACATCAAGGAGTTCTCCGTCTGCAGCATAAAGCAGTTCGGTTTTCAGAACATCCTTTTCCCATGCAACCATTCCGCTGCTGGACTCGTGGTCATCAATATCAATAACGATGTTGTTGTAGGTAAAGATATTGCCTTCCGTACGAGCGGGGCGGCAGAAGGTATTCTTGGTGATGTAGTAGTTATATCTCAGGACAGCCTTGAACTTCGTTTTCATAAACTCTTCAAGGTCACGCGGATATCCTGTCCAGACGAGATGCGGTTTACGACCCGGTTCCATCATCCAAATCTGAATGAAAGCAGAACGGTCACGATTCGAGTGTGTGGAAAGTTCGTCGCAGGAGTAAAAGTTGTTCGCGATGCAAATGACATCCGAAGAATCAATAAACTTCATGCGATAAAATTTCTTTCTTCTCCGCTTCTTAGGTGCCGCAGGGGTTTTACCTTGCGGTGTTTGGGGAATTGTTTTTGTCATGGAAAAACCTCGCGACATAAAATAAATTTGAAAATAATCAATCATTTTGGATGCCAGAATGTTGACATAATGATAATATTTTGGTATAATAATAATAGTAGTTGAGACAGAGATGCCTCTTGTGTTTTTTGTTCTTTGAACAGAAATGCGCGGAGAGCCTTGTTAAGCGAATGGGTGTTGCAACTTCATATTTGCTTTATCTCAAATCTCTCAAAATCATCGACCATCAAGTGTTACTGCGCTTGGTGGTCATTTCTTTTGCCAAGAAATGAAATTGATAAAGGCATCGGCTCTCGAATGATGCTTTCATCAGACAAATACGAATTTCTTATATTATATCAGCTTTATTCGTTTCAGTCAATCTACGAAGCCAACAAAAAAATTGCCTCCTCTTTGTATGAGGAGGCTTTTGTTTTTCAGGATGTTTCGGCGGGGGACAGAAGCGTCAGGACCTCGTCCACGCTTTTCCCACTTTCCTGAACCGCTGCAATGATACGGGCGGCATCCGACTTTTCTTTTTCGGCCTTTAGATTTTTGAGTTCTTCCTTCTTGCTGCGGATTCTCTCCTGTAAAGATTCAATCTCAGCACAGGTGGACTGGATACGGTCTTCCACGGATACAGTGACGCGTTTTCCTCGCGGCATATATTATCAACCCCTTTTCTGAGCATCATCATACCATTTGGAAGAAAAGAAAATTGTAGAACAATGCGAGAACGCTTCAGTATCCTTATCTATCTCACCAAAAAGAAGCGAGGGCATCTCAACCGGTCTACCTGACCATGTTCAGATATCCTCGCAAGAGGTGCTCTTAGCGAAATACAAAGGTAGCTAATTTTTCTTTGCTCTTTTTCAGAGAGGCAGATTCAGCAACCATTTTGTGAACGGGTACTTCCTTATCCAAATCTCGCTTCATGCGTTCAAACGCCTTTTGGTCTTTTACAAAAAACTCTTTTGTGATAGATGTGGTCGCCATAACAACACCTCCCTAGTAGTATATACTTTGCAACAAGCTTATTCTAACGTTTTCTTGTATTATTATCATACCTGAATCTGTCGGAAATATCAATCATAATGTACGATGTCATATGTCGGATTTATATAAACAAATCATTTCTGAAGACTTTGCAGAAGGGAAGAAAATGCAGTTTTCTTCGCGGTATATATGCCATGTTATAGCAAGAACGCTCTCTCCAAGTTGACCATAACGCTCAAATGTGGTATAATATAGTAAAGACCACAAGATGTAGATAACTGAATGGGTAATCATAATGAAAAATAATAGTGTTAAAAAGAATAAAGTATGGATAATTGTTTGTCTGGCGTTGTCCTTTATCGTGATGTACGGGGTGTATAGTTATTATACGGTTCATCGAATTGGAGACAGCGATTATTATTGGCATATCATGCTCGGCCGATACGCTTTAAACGGAGATGTATCGCTGGATTCTTTAGTTTGGTCAAACGAGATATATGGTAACTCCTATACAAACTATTCAGTGATAGCTGACATCATTCTGTACAAGTTGTCTTGCTTGCATAGTGATGAGACATTCGGAGCGCTTGTATATGTATTAGCTTCATCTTATTTGTTGGCAGCTATTGTGTTTATTGGCTGGGGACGTAAAGCTATTTCTCAAATCGGCGTTTCTGTTAAAAGTACATTTACTTCTATTTTTGCTATTGTTAGTTGCGTTTGTCTTTTATACATGGCAAAAGGAAATCCTCGTCCGCACCTCATGGCTTTAATCTGCTTTGTTGTTGCTGTAAGGTTGTTAGAAAGCAAAAGTTCAAAGGCAATTTATGGGTGTGCTTTACTTGGTTTTGTGTGGGCCAATATCCATGGTGCTTCCATGCCACTGCTTGTAGTAATGGAAATCGCATATATTGTAGCAGCAGTCCCCTATATAAAATATCTCAATTTTGAAACGCAAGAATACACGCATAATGAGTACATTCAAAGAGTCATTGCTGTTTTGTTGACTGTTTTGGCAAGTTTATTCAATCCTGCTCACGCCAAAATTTATACGCAATTGCTTCATGTATCCAACAATACTCAGATAATGCCTGTAACGGAATGGAAGGCTGCAACTATTACATCAAGTGTTGGTGTTGTTTTACTACTGGCTTTTTTGGTGCTTGCTATTTTGTCAAAGCGAAAGATTTTTGTTTGTGATGTTATTCCAGTTGCAATTTCTGGCGTTCTGATGATGTTGCATGTTCGTTTTGAAACATGGTTTTTTGCTGCGTTTTCTATTTTCGTTTTGAAGCAAGCCGGAAGCCAAGAAAATAATTGCAACGATAAAAGCAACTATATCAAAACAGTTCTTTATGCAGTTACAGTAGTTTCTGCGTTTTGTTGTGTGTGGAACATCAGTACAAAGGAAATTCATAGCCTTCGCCCGCTTAGATATCCAAGTGACGAGGTAATCGAGATAATCAACAAATGTGCTCCGCAACATATGTATAACGATATGAACACGGGTGCATTCTTTGAGTATAATGGTATTCCTGTTATTATGGACTCTCGTGTTGATATGTACAATGAAGAGTTTTTAATGGACATGAACACCATTAAAGGCAAAGTCTCTGTTACAAACGCTACACTTGATTATACAGATACAATCCTAAATAAGTATGATATTGATATGGTAACCTTATGCAAAGGCGACAGTATGATGCTTATTGGTTACATGACACATCGTAGCGATTGGCATATTGTGTATCAGGATAACGCGTATGTTATTTTTCAAAAAAGCATTTTGTAGAAGTATTGTAAATATAAGCAATAGACATATAAAAATTAAAAATGTATAATAAGGGTATACCGCATTTGGCATATTGTATATGTGTTGACTATCTCGTATAAATGTGGTATAATATAGACAGAGGGTGAGAGATAGGCCCTCCATAAACATAAAGGAGGTTCGCGCATGGCAAAAAATGTTCGAAATCAAAAATACAATTTACATAAAAAGGAGAAACTCTATGAAGACTATGTCCGTTAAGGTATTCACCCGTATCGCGTGCCTGATTATGGCAGTCGCAATGGCCGTCAGTCTGGTTGGCTGCGGCGTTGATATCACCTCAGTGGGCCTGCCCACCGACATTGTACTGGAAAAGGGTGAGACCCAGCAGCTCAATATCGAGTATGGCACCGACGACAAGGCTGAGCAGGAAAAGATTGCCGAGGCAGCATCCAAACTGAATCTCACCTGGTCCTCCTCCGACGAAGAGGTTGCCACGGTTGATGAAACTGGTCTGGTCACTGCAGTCGGTGCCGGTGAGGCTGATATCACAGTATCTATTGCAGATACCAATATTTCTTCCACGACCCATATCAAGGTCGTGATTCTCCCCACCGGAGTAGAAGCCCCCGAAACTCTGAGTCTGGAACTCAACGGTGAGGCTACCAAGGCGCTGGGTGCTAAGATGACTCCCGAGGACGCCACCGATGTCAAGCTTGCTTACGTGAGCAGCGATGAGTCGGTAGTGACCGTGGATGAGTCCGGTAATGTCACCGCAGTAGGCGTTGGCGAATGCACCATCACCACTACCATCGTGGCAGACACCACTGCTACGGCAGAGGACGCCGGTGTGGACAGCGAGATGCTGGTCGTTCCCGAAAACGCTAAGGCCGAGACCAAGGTCACCGTCGGTAAGGCAATCGAGTCCATTACGCTGGATTCCAATGAAGGCGTTCTGACCGTTGGCAACACGCACACCATCAAAGCAACCGTGTTCCCGGAGGATGCTACGGACAAGGCCGTTACTTGGAAGAGCAGCGATGAGTCCATTGCTACTGTAGATGCGGAAGGCAATGTGACCGCCAAGGACACTGGGAATGTGACCATTATGGCAGTCAATTCTGATGGGGATGTAAGCTCCACTTACGAGCTTACGGTAAAGGCAGTCACCTGCAGCTACTGTGGCCAGACCGGTCACACCAGCAGCAACTGCCCGGTAAAGGCAGCTGACCAGAAGGCCGCTGCGCAGAAGCAGGCTGCTGCTCAGGCAGCCGCACAGGCCGCTGCCCAGCAGGCACAGCAGCAGGCACAGCAGCAGGCTCAGCAGCAGGCACAGCAGCAGGCTCAGCAGCAGGCTCAGCAGCAGGCTCAACAGCAGGCTCAGCAGCAGCCGAGCGGTGGGGACAGTAGTAATTCCGGTGGTGGTTCCAACATCGTCTATGGTACTGTTATCGACCCCAATGCAACACCGGGTTCCGGTATTGACTGGACGCAGGATAGTTCCAACGGAGAAAACAATAACATTACAGATTAAAATCGTCCCGCCCTATAATGGGCGGGATTTTTTTATTTTTTGCTTGCTTTATGATTGACTATTGCGCCCAAATGTGGCATAATATAGATACCGCCAAGTGTGCTGATTATGCGATTTTGCAAATGTATGTGCAGATATGTGAACAAGATTGCGTAAAAGTATAACTTGGCAATATTTTGAAAGGAGAACGCTATGCAAAAAGGCAAAACATGGCAGCGTGTCGCTTCAGCAGTTTTGGCAGTCATGATGACGATGTCTACATTTAGCTCCACAATCGCTTATGCAGCAGAACCCATCACGGCTGACAGTAGTCTTGTTACGGATGCCGTATCCGAGAGCACTTCTACTGAGACTGTTGAAGCGTTAGACTCTGCCAGCTCTTCTTCGTCTGAAGAAGAGATTACCGAACCTGTAGGGACTCCCGTCCCCACAGAAATGCCTGATGAAACGGATTCCTCAGAACCGGAGGCGACTCCGGAGCCCACCGAGGTTCCAACATCCACTCCGGAACCCACCGAAACTCCTGATGCGACGGCTACGCCTGAGCCTACAGAAGTTCCGGAAGCAACGGAAACTCCTGACGTTGATGAAAGTGATTTCGTAGCTGTCAGTCTGGCTGATGATGCGACCGAAGGTCAAGTCGAGGCCGAGATTGGCGATGAAGTCACTTTCAATGCTCATGTAAATCGTAATGACGTCAATCTCCATTATCAGTGGTACAAGAGGTTCATTGAACCTCAGGATACCGATTACGATATGGATATGATGGAGTACGATTACAGCGATGCAGAGCCTACCACATACGGTTATCTGAACGAGGACAAGACTCCTGCCGAAACATTGGCAGACAATCCGGATGCTACTTGGTCCGGTATCGAGTTATATCGTGCAGTTGCCGATGCAATGGCTGCAATCGGAGCAGACGCCAGCAACATCAACATCGAATTCAATACCCGCAACTATGCGCTGGAAGGATTCGAAATCACCGCAGCAAATGTTGACGGCAATATCGTTATTTCTGCAGACAAGGGTAACGAACATGCTTCTGCAACACTGAATGAAAACAATGAATTTGTTTTTACCGAAAGCACGACAAATAATGTCGCCGTGCAGTCGGCAGAAACCGAGCAAAGCGAGGAGAGTCAGGATACTCTTACGGCCAATGGCTGGGAAGCTATTGAGGGAGCAATTTCTGATACCTACACTCATACTGTCGATGAGTATGACGCTTACACTACCTACCGCTGTGTAATCACTATTGATGACGACAACTATATTGCTGCCGCCAAAGAAGAATTGATTGCAAATGGTGCAGATGAAAGTAAACTCACCGATGATACACTTGACAACACCATCACAACGGAAATTACAATCTATATCCCATCAATTGAAGAAAATGCAAACGACCCTTATGATGACTTGTCGGTCGAAGATAAACTCAAAGCACGCCTTGCGCTTTCTGGCATTGCTACTTATGCGGCAGGCGTCCAGCTTGACAGTCAGACTAATCCCCAGTGGGTGACCGGTCTGTCTGCTGGCATGGAGTACCTGACTGCTGACATGTATGCCAAGATTTATGGTCAAGACGGTAAGGGCGGCTGGCTTGCAAACGGGGAAATTACCGCCCAGCAAGCAGATATGATGTGGACTTACATTGCCAATGATTTCAACTACGAAAGAACTGGTAATGTTTTGGACGCTGAAGGTAAACCAACCGGTGCAACAAGAGTTTATCAGTCTTTCTCGCTTACTGATGGCAATAAACTCGAAATCAATTCTGAATGGTATGGAAAGACTGTTTACTTTAGATACCGAAACAGAAATATAACAGGCAATGTTGATACCGGCGCAGCAGTTTCTATCCCCGCATCTGGTCGCGGCACATCCTACAAAGATGCTGTTCAGGTTTTGTTCTGCTATACCGTTGAAGAAAACGGCTCTATTTACCCCCTTACCATTAAGGAATATGTAAACCAAGCCACAAGCAATGGCTATTCCCAGAACGGTATGGCTCACATTACTTTAAATACTGTTTCGTGCAATACTTTCAACACAGACCCTGACAGATATTTAAAGGATGCAGAAGGTAATTATCGAGTCGATTCTGTGTACTGGGGAACTTGCTATTTTTCGGAACCTGACTTGTCGGGCAAAGCTTATTATGCCTTGAAAAGCTATATTGGTAACGGCTACGGCTTTGGTATCGGTCACGATACCATGTACGCCTATGCCGGTGCCTGGTTCGATGCACATGGCGGCGGCCGTGGCTACCCCAACAACATTTATGACGAAAGAAAAATTGACCCGAACGATACAGCTACCCGCTATTACGATGTAAACAGCTGGGAAGTCAGCGGTGGTCACTGGAATATGAACGCTCTGATGGGCGAAAACAATTCCAACACCCTCGTTGGTTCCGGCTACTACTCCGCAAGCGATGAAGAGTATTTCGGCTGGATTGTTGACCCGCTGACTGTACCTTCCGCTATTATGTCTTCCGGTGGTTCTCATGGCCCATTTTTGAAGACAACAATCTACGGTGGCCGTAGTCTTCGTATCCGTGCAAACGGCGGATATACCTATGAAGAGGCTATGATTAACCCAGATATCAAGCACCGTACGCCGACCAACTGGCCTTATAAGTTTAGTGTTGGTCAGACAGTTCCTGCTGCTCTGACTCACAGTAATGGTCAGGTCGCATTCGACGATATCTGGGTTCAGTATGATGGTTGTGCATCTGATTTCACGGATGCAGGACTTGGCAAGCTGTACGAGCCCACCGTTGATGGGCGCAGCGGCACTAACAACTTCTATCTGGCTGGTTCCGGCAACTTTGTTATGAACCAGATTGGTCACCTTCCTATTGTTGGCGGTGGTCAAGTCAACAACGCAACGTACGAAGAAATGCGTCTTTGCGTCAACACCCTGATGTGGATTTCTCAGCGCAAGCAGTGCGAAGTCTGTGCCGCTGACCAAGCCGACCAGCAGATGACGCACTTCGTCCATCGTGTCAACGCAGCAAACGCCAAGAAGATTCTGACGGCTCTCGCCAACGGCGGAAGCTACTGGTATCCTCTGAGCGATTGCTACGAACTGATGGAAGACCTCGACCTGACGAAGCTGGGCTTTGATTCCACGACTTGGAAGCCCATCAAGAACTTCACAGGTCACTGGAACAGCAAATACTTCGATGTAAAAGTTCCCAAAGACGGTGCTCTGTTCGATAACACCACCGGTGATTTGGGTGCATATCGTACCGGAGACGGCAACGACTGGAACCTTGGTACTGATAGACTGAAAGGCTGGGACACTGTCTTTAAGGACAGCGGTAACAGCTCTCCGTCCGTTCGTACCACCGGTATCGCTCGTATCTACGGCAAGCTGAGCGACGCAAAGTTGTTCAATGATGGTCAGGTTCACGAGGGATATACCGTTCATATCCGGTACGAGGACAACACTGCGCTGCTGCAGGAAGGCGACGATTTCAGCTGTGTAGTCAACAACGTAGACCAGTATTGTATTTCTAACCTGCCCTGTATTTACGTAGGCGGCAAAACGATTCTTCGTGCCCGCGTATATGACAAGGCTGGCAATGAGGTCACCAAATACGGTCCTATCGTTGCAAAGGTTCCTCCTCATTTCTGGAACGACTGCGAAACGGTTCCTCTGGAACTGCTGACAATCGAAGCAACACCTATTGAGAACTACCGTTACTGGGAAGGCGAGACCACTAAGGTTCTCGAAGGTTCCGGTATCATCTACAATCAGCCCATCAGCAATGAATCCGTAACATGGTATTACCGCGTGGTTGACCTGCGCAATACCAGTAATGCTCTGAGCGACTGGGTCAAGATTGGTCATTACGGTCAGTTCACTACCGAAGACGGTGCCGTAACAGGTATCATCAAAACACCGGTATTCCATGACGGCAATGATGGTGTATACAATTACCCGCACAGTTCAGTGGATGTACAGCTGCAAATGCTGGCATATACAGGAAACGCCATTCAGCTTCGTACAGACTACGAGGTTGAGGGTAAGACTTATTCTACCATCGACCCCGGCGTAATCACTCCGGAAGCTTCCGGTATCATCCAAATCGAAGAGCGCCCCATGTCCATGACGCAGGCACCGAATCAGCGTGTTATGACTCAGGACGAAGCCACCTTCGTGTTTGAAACAGATTACTGGAAGGGCCTTGATGATAAGGGCTACAGCTACGATGTTCAGTACAAAGACCCCTATGATGACGATTGGCAGACTCTTGCCACATCCGTCACATTCGGCGGTACTTATACATTGAATACCGTAGATAATAGTCAGGTAAACAAGGTTGACATTGAAGCACATACGGTCGATACCCTCGCAAAGGGGAAAGAGACCGCAAGTATGATTCATGACAACAAATGGCTGCCTGCTGATTTCTGGCGTCCTGATGGTTTCACTGACCAGCAGTGTGCTCAGAAACACACTACTATCACCCTTACCCTGCACGCGGCAGATTACAACTGGTCCGGATATTATTTCCGTATCGTTGCAAGCTATCGCTTTAACGAAAAGAGAACCAAGGTCGAGAACTCCTACAGCGCAATCGGCGATGCTGACAACGCAGGATTCGACACTTCCCGTTATGGCCTGTTGCAGGTCGATGCACCTTTCGTTTCCGCAACTATGCTGGAAGCCCGTGCATTGATGATGCAGGAGCATAACAGCGAGGGCGATGCGACTGGCGATTTTGGTCAGAATTACTGGTCTGTTGAGACAACGCAAGACCAAGTGGATAACTGGAATGCCAGCAGAGGCGATTCCAATAACCCGTTGATTTCTGATAAGAACGTGGCCGTTTATACAACGACTATCACATTCTCTCCCAGCAAATTGACAGAATCCGGAAACCGTATCCTTATCCCTGTATTGCAGTGGGGCTTCCAAGACGACTTGAATTCGGAATCTACCGATTATAAGCCCGTCATCAACCCCATCAATATCAACGGGTACGCTAACAACGGTAACGGTTTGACTACCGAAAACTACAAAGACTGGGCAAATATCGTCAAAACAAGATACGACATCAATACAGATGACAGTTCTGTGATGAAGCAGGTCGTGGACGCAATCGAAACTGAGCATTCCGGTTCTCCGTTCGGCAAGTTCACCGCCTACATCACCATTGATGATATCAAACCCGTTGAGGATACGATGTTGAATGGTCAGCCGTTTGACATCAACAGTGCATATGCTAAGTGGAGCATTACCACGAGCCTGCACATTGAATCCGCAACGAACCCGATGGACTTCGGTACTGAGCACTTCTATTTCCAGTGCAAACCGTATCTGGAATACATTCGCGGCTACAACAGCACGAAACTGAAGAGTCAGACCATCACAAATACCCTTGCTCATAACTTTGACTATGTGAACGGCGGTATCGATGAAGATAACACCGACACTGGTGCAGAGTTGTGGCTGGATTACAATATCAGTATCCATGCAAACGAGCGCAATCTTGTTAGTTGCGGCGTTGATAAGCACTCTATTTTCATGTATCCCGAACTGACAATTGAAGCGCCTAATGGACTTCGGTACATTATGTCCCGCTATCAGATTGTGAATGAGTTCCCGTATGGCAAGCACAGAGACACTTCTCGTACTGTGTTTAACCAGAGTGACCATCTGAGCGTCAATCTCGGTACTCAGTATCGTGGACAAATGACAACCGTTACTCGTTATGACATGAACGGCAATCCTTCTCAGATTGATGTTCAGGGCAAGACGTTGGCTGAACTTGGCATTTCTCTCGATGAACGCGGATATCTGGACAAGAACAACGAGGACTATGCGCCTTATCTGGACCACGGCTATGCATTATGGTCCGATTATTCTTACCCGAAGGAAATCTGGCAATGGTTCTGGCGCAATGCTATCCAGTATCACTGCTACGACATGGAAGAGTTTGACGGCACCAACGAGCAGGTTTTCTTCTATATTGATGAAAAGAATGTTCGTGCAGCTGACCAGTCATTCAATGCCAATGACGGAAACCGTCCCACTTCTTCTTGGACTGCTCCGTTTGATGCAACCTATCAGATTGACCTGTGGGGTGCTGGCGGCGGCCATGCAAGCAGTGAAGATGGACTGGGAATCAGCGGAAACTCCGGCAGTCATACCATTATCACAGCAGATATCAAGGAAGGCACGACCCTTTACTTTGTCGCTGGCGGTGCTGGCGGCAGTGGTTCCGGCGGTGGCTCCGGTTGGGGTTCAGCAGGTAGTGGTACCGGTGGTTCTGGCGGTTATAATGGCGGCGGTTCCGGTGGCGTCGGCGCAGTATTCTATGACTGCTATGACGACGGACACGGTGTTGACAGCAGCTATCATAGCGGTTCTCCCATAGGCTTTGGCGGCGGTGGTGGCGCTACCACGGTTGCATTCGGCCTTATTGGTGACGGACAGCTGAAGAACTACGGTAACGGCTCGTCAATGTTCGGTGTTGCTGGCGGCGGTTCCGGTGCTGCAATTATCTCCGGCAACGGATACACCGAGCGCGGTATCGGCGGTTCTGGTTCAAACCACAGCAGTGAGTATTATCACTGCTCATTAAGTGAAGACAAAGTTTTCGACGACTACGAATATCATCATGGTGATATCTGTGGCATGGGTTACACCGGCCCCCACAGCAGTGAACTCGGAATGCCACGAGAAGAACGAGAAGGCTACAACAACACACTGCACGAAAACGGCGGCGGTTCTGGTTGGCAATCTGCTTCTACCGATGGTGCATTGCGTGGTTCTTCTTATGCCGCTTCTGTTGGTGAAAACCTTGACAACGGCAACATCATCATTAAAGCAAATGTCACTGGTGCAAACCAGTTGAATGACGGTGCCGGTTCCGGTATTGGTCAGGCTGGTCGTGCAAAAATCAAGGTCGTTGACCTGAATAAGCGTCTGTATCGTCGCGTTGGTAAGAACGCAATGGATATTGGCTTCGAGGATGCAAACGAATGCACTCCTACTCGTGCCAAGGTCATGCTGACTGTTGCTAACAAGATGTACGACGGCAACCAGTTGACTGTTACCGCACACGTTGTATGGGACGGCGATACCGATGCAGGCATCAACGAACAAGAAGTCCTGCGCGGTGTAAACATCACCTATTCAAACAACGAATCTCCCAACATCACATATCCTACCAACGCTACTACCGATAGCAAGAAGAAGCCTCTCGTTCGTACCGGCTCCTACACTGCTACGGCAACCTACACGGGCAAGTACGAAGTTACTTTCTGCTGGGAGAACACGAAACCCGGCAAGACTTATGTAGTCCGTGGCGAAAGCACTACACCTGATGAATATGTATCCGGCAACGGTAATGTCGTATACTTCGATATTTATCCGCGCCCGCTGCATCTTTACAGCTATGACAACAATAAGATTTACGACAATATCAGCACCGCAAAGGTATCTGATATTAAAATCAAAGCAGCAACTGCTGATTCCGGTATTGTTCACGGCGATACTGTCGCGCTGAACAGCACACTGGCTTACGGCTATTATTGCGAAAACTATGCTCCTGAGGACTTCGCAAAAACGAGTTTCAGAGAGTCCATCCATACGGGTCTGCACAGTATCAAGACCGTTACGATTCTTGAACTGATTAACAACCCGTTTGACAACTATTATATTGCAAGTGAAGATTTCACTGGTACCATCAATCCTCGTCCTCTGTATGTTCACAGTCAGTATCATGATGTGAACAAATACAAGTGGAATTACGATGGTAACTCCAATGATATCGGAAACGGCAAGTATCTGACCGATACGACTGTCTACGATAATCAGAATGTGACTATCGAGCAGGCATATGAAATGATTCTTGCTGGTAAACAGGAAAACATCGATATTACCCGCTATACCAAGACCGAACAGGATAACTACCAGAACACGGTAGTGAATCCGAACAACATCAAGGTATATGATTCCTACTACAACGCCAATATCGGTGAAGAAGGACAGGGAAATATCTATATTGATAATATCACCAACTACGATTCCGTTGAACTGAATGCTCAGACCTATGTTGGTTCTTATGCTGACAGCAATGCTGGCGAACAGCTGACCGGGTATGATGCAAACGGCGACAATGGTGTCATCAAAGAAGACCGTTACAATGGTCTTTCGACGAATACGATTCGCCATCTGCCGTATTCTGTAAAGTACAGCTACAGCACGACCACCCCGCAGGTTGGTCAGAAGATGACTGTTACGATTGCAGTAACGAACAAGGATACCGGATATGGTCTGGCAGCACAGAACAATTATGTTGCTCCTGTTGCTATCCAGAACCTGCGTCTGAAGAGCAGATTTGCAGGTAATGGTCCCATCACCCTGAAATCCACAAATGGCATTCGTATGAACCAGCAGGGTACAGAGTTCTACATTGACACAATTCCGGTTGGCGGCACCGTAAACATCGTATTCGAGTACACTGTACAGGATATCGATGATACGAACGCGCTGGTGCGTGACATTGAACAGAACAATGAAATGTACCTTGTGAACAATAACTACAACGACTACTATATCGCAGACAAGACTTTCAGCGGTGGTATTTACCGTACGACGCTGCGTGCGCAGGTCAAGAGCGTAAGCACCACTTATGGACATGGCTTCAAGAATATCAAACTTCCGTATGCAGACGATGTCTACTACTGGAATAAGGGTTCTGATAGCTGGCTGACCATGGAAGGTCTGGTCGAAGACCATAAGACCGCTTCTTCGGACGATGAAAAACTCGACCTGAAAGCGAAAAAGACAAACAATTATCAGAGTAAATTCGTATACAATGTAGTACCGAGTGAGACGACAGATGCTGGTTCTTACCCTGTATCTTACATTGGTCTGAACGAGTTCAACTATGATGTATTGAAGAACTATGTTGTCACGGAAGACCCCGGTTCTATCGAGGTTAAGCCCCGCAAGATTATGATTTCCGTTGACGAAAGCCAGAAGATTTACGGTACAACGAACCCGTTCTTCAACTCCACATTCAAGGTTCTTGGCACAGATGACCAAGGCAATGAACTGGATGTTTCGGACGAAAACAACTGGACCGTTCTGGGCGATGACGCTACCGTTGATTACAACAACATGCATCTGATTGGTAATGATACCATCGGTAATGTGGTTGAAGTCGTAAACGGCGCTTCCCGCACCGCTCTGGCATTCAAGAACGGCACTTCTAATCTGCCTTATCTGACAACCGCTACACAGAGCAGTGATGTAATCTATCAGACGGATGTTCCCGAAGAAGAATGCGCTTACTGCTTGGAGAAATACAACGAAATGCACAAGGGTCATGAGCATTATCATGACGATGACCATCCGCATACCCATGTTCCCGTAAACGGATATCCTGTATCCGTGAACGAAAACACCGGTTACGGCAATACTCTTGACATCAAGACCGTCACGAACAGTGAAGGACAGGTAGTTTCCAACTACGAACTCGTTTACGAGTCCAATGTTCTGAAAGTACATCCTCGTCTGATTCGCATTGCGGCTCTCGATGCAACGAAGGCATACGGCGGCACGGAACCCGCATTGAAGTGGACTGTCGATGGCGAAATCATTAAGCCTACCAGCGAAATGCTCGGCATCAAGGCAGTTCGTGACAGCGGCGAGAATGTCCGTGACGAAGGCTATACCATCCGTATCTCTTACGAAAAGAGCACAGCAAGCAACTATATCGTCGAAACGAACGACGCCAAGATGACCATTACGCCTGTCCCGCTGACAATCGTATTTAGTAATCAGGAGCGTTACTACGGCGAAGATAACAAAAACGACTACACGCTGACCGTTGTTGGCTTGAAGCACGGCGATACTGCTGATGTTGCTTTGAAGAATAACGATGGCGCAACCGCAAAGGTTCTTGAAACCGCAAAGAATACTCTGAGCGATTACATCAACCTGACTTACAATAAGTACACCGATGTTGGCTCCAACTACCTGTATGGCGATAAGAGTTACTGCGAAGAGCATACGATTCTCGTACCTCGTGAAAACGCAGATGGCGGTTATAACTATACGATTGCGAACTACACACCCGGTGTTCTGACTATCAAACCTCGTCCGATGCTGCTGGAAGTCACTGGCTGGCAGAAGGAACTGGGCGATGCTGATAAGGTTCAGGATTTCACCCTGACCGATATGATTACCCATAATTCCGTAAATGGTCAGCAGAAGCTCGGCGCAGGCAGCCGTATCACGGATGCAAGCGTCGTTGTGAACCCCGATAAGGTTCCCATCGTCTTCAATCTGGTTCGTGCAGAGGGTGAAGAAGTCGGTTCTTATCCCGTCTACTCCACGCCGCAGGACCGTCAGATTGGAAACCTCGCAGCAAACGACCAGAAACAGCTTGAGCTGGATAACCCGAACTACGACTTTGAGTACCGTTACGCAAACGACCTCATTGTCAAGCGTCAGGGTCTGATGATTACCGTTGATGATAAGGTTCGCTATTACGGCGACCGTGTCAACCGCTTCTACGATGGTTCTACCGATTACACCTATCATGTGTTTAAGGTAGAAAACGGCGAGGCTGTTGAAATCACGGCAGAGGAAGCCGGTATCAACACCAATTCCTTTACCTTTACCCATCTGGATACGCAGACCAGTTCCAGCGGCACTTACAAGGATTGCATCAGCCTGTCCGGTGTCCACAGCACCATCTATGATGATGACATCACGATTACCGCTGGCAACCTGACTATCATTCCTCGCCCCGTTTCCGTTATTGCTGCGGATAACACCAAGGTTTACGGCGACGCTGACCCTGAATTGAAGTACACGCTCCATGACGGTGTCCGTGGCGAAGATGGCAACTACTACATCGAGTACGCAAACGGTCCCGTTCTCACCGAGAAGGAAGGCGCGGATGTGCCTGTCCAGCCCGGCGACCTCGAAGGTACTGGCGTGACTCGTGAACCCGGTGAAGATGTCTGGACTGGCGAGCATTCGTTCGGCAAGGCTTACGCCATCAATGCCAACGATATCAGCCCTGTCAGCAAGGATGGTATCACCAACTACGTTATTACCATGGAGAACGGCAACTTTACGATTACTCCGGCTGAGCTGGTTGTTACCGTAAAGGGTGGCTATTCCAAGACCTATGGCGAAGAGAATCCCGCATTTGATGCCGATATTACCGGCTTCAAGCGTGATGACACGAAGGAAACCGTTCTGAACGGTGAACTTGGCTTCGCTACTCTGTGCTTCGACCTGTCTGACGCTGGCAAGTACATCGTAACTGCTGGCAACAACAATGAGGATGCGGTGAACCCGGATTGCGTTGTTCTGGAAGACGGTGAAGAGCATATCGGCTCCACTTTCGAAGTCAAGAGCAACACAAACTTCGAGAAGAACTATGTTATCCGCTATGTCAATGGCGATATCACTGTCAACCCGAAGGAACTGATTGTTCGTATTGACCATAAGGTCAAGACCTACGGCACCGCTGACCCGGCATTTACCTTCCATTACGAAGACAATGCTGGCAATGTGATTGGCCTGATTGACCCCGAAAACAGCCCGCTGAATGTTGAGTTGTACCGCACCAAAGGTGAGAATGTTGTGCGCGGCGATGTCACTGCAGCAGATTCTCTCAATAAGTGGGGAACTACCCTCTATGATGGTGATTACCTCATTTCCGCAAAGTACGATACAAGCAACAAGAACTATGCCGTTACCGTATACGATGGTTCTCTGAAAATCATCCCCGCAACGCTCACTGTTACGGTCGATGGCGGATACAAGACCACCTACGGCGATGAGATTCCCGAATTCACTTATTCCATCACAGGTTTTGTCGGTCGTGACGTTAAGGACGAAACCGGTACCGGTATCAAGGACGATGAATCCAAGGTCTCCGGCACTGCTACAATGTACTGCAACGATAACGCTGGCAATCCCGTAACGAATAAGACGAAAGTTGGTAATTATCCCATCAACTACGATAGACAGCAGTTGGTTGCTGACAACAGCAATTACAAGTTTATCTATGTTGGCGGTGACCTGACGATTGGTAAGAAACCTATCCATGTGAAGGCAGATGACCAGCAGAAGGTTTACGGAGAGAAAGACCCCGACCCGCTGACTTGGACGATTACTGACCCCGAAGAACTGGTCAATCCCGGTGACGAAGACTTCTTCGATATCACCACAAAGCGTCCCGGCGCTGATACTGATGACGGTGAGCAGGTAGGCAAGTATCCCATCACTATTGATGGCACTGACCCGTCCGGCAACTACGAAATCATTACCACTCCCGGAACTCTGACCATTGTTCCTGCAACCATCGTTGTTACAGTTATTGACGACGAAAAGTATTTCGGCGAAGATAACCCGACACCCAACGTAACCATTACCGGCTATAAGCGCGGTGACACCATCGATGATATCGGTGGTAAAGATGCGCTCAAGACCAAGACTGATGCAGAGAAGTGGAGCCCTGTTGGTGAATATCCTGTATCTGCCAAGGATTCTACCTTCCATAACCCGAACTACGATTTCGTTTACATCGATGGTAAGTTGACCGTCAAACCCTTGATTATTAACATCAAGGCAGAAGACGACCGCAAGACCTACGGTGATAACGACCCCGATAAGTTCAATGTTTCCTATACGCTCACGAACGAGAAGGATGAGCCTTACACTCCGGATAAGGACCTGCGCGATTATATCGACCGTGCCCTGAATCTGGATGCAGCTCGTGTTCCGGGTGAGAATGTTCGTACCGAGAACCCCGGCTATTCCATTGTTCCTACCTATACTGAGGTAGATAACATTGAGATTGGCACAGTAACTCCCGGACATTTCTTCATTGACCCGCGTGAGGTAACCATTACTGCAAACTCCGCAGAAAAGGTATATGACGGCACTCCGTTGACGGAACCCGGCTATACCTACGCTCCGGAACTCGTAGATAACGACCTGCTTGGCATTCACGATAAGATGGATTCTGTGACCGTAACCGGTTCTCAGACCGAAGTGGGTTCCAGCAAGAACGTTCCCAGCGATGCAGTTATCATCAACACCGAAGATGGCAGCGGCAGCAATGCCAACTACATCATCAAGTATGTGGATGGTACTCTGACCGTTCGCGATAAGGAAATTGTCTCTATCGAGAAATCTGCTGACCGTGAACGCGCTACGGATTACGATGTGATTCGCTACACGATTACTGTTACGAACGCGACCAGTCATGACCTGCACAACGTCATCGTTAAAGATACCAACAACTTCGTTGGTGTTCCTGTCCTGTCTCAGGCAAACGGTGTGACCTATGATGCAGAGAAGGGCGAGTTCGTTATCGCAGAGATTTCCCATCTGCGCGATGAAACCCATACCAATGCCGTAACGTTCACCTATACCTACACGGTAGACCCGACCGACCACGGCACCAACAACAACGATATCCTCGAAAACAACGCCAAGATTACCGATATGAAGGTAGTCGAGAGCTATACTGAGAACCCTGATGGCAGCACCACTCCGAACTATACCGAGCCTAACAAGGATTGGTTGGTCGAGACTCCTGATGTTGATGTGGAAATCATCCGTCAGAATCTGACCATCGAAAAGAGTGCTGATAAGACTGAGGCTGGCGTAGGTGATGTCGTCACTTACACGCTGAAAGTCACCAATACGGGCAACACGAAGCTTGAAAATGTTGTCGTAAAGGATACGAACAACTTTATGGGCGAGCCTGTCGAGAACACGAAGCTCCACTTCGGCTATCGTGTCAACGATGATGGAACATGGACAATCACCAGCCTTGGTGTTGGAAAGTCCGTAACCATTACCTATAAGTACACGGTTGTCGCAGATGACCTCGCAAACGGCAAGCTGGATAACATTGCTACCGCAACGATTCCTGCTCGCGAAGACCCGACTATTCCTGAGAAACCTGTCGATTCCAACGAAGTAATCGTGCCGCTGTACTACAAGCACCTGACGATTGTCAAGTCTGCTGACCGCGACCACGCTTATCCCGGCGAAGTCGTCAAGTATCAGGTCACTGTCACGAACGACGGCACTGTCGATATGACGAATGTTACCGTCTCCGATAACACCAATGCTCTGGGTATGTTTATCGTCTCTACCGGCGACGGATATACCTATAACCCCGAAACCAGATTGTTCACCATTCCTGCTCTGAATGTCGGTGATTCCGTTACTCTGAATTACCTGTATATTGTGCAGAACGGTGACCCCGAAACGATTATCAACGTAGCTACTGCTCACGCTCCCAAGAATCCCGATACTGAGATTCCGGGTGACAAGGACATCGAAGAGCCTTCTAAGCCTGTTGAGGTTGATGTGCTCCGTGATGAACTGACCATCGTAAAGAACGCTGACAAGAGCTTCGTAGATATGAACGGCAATGATACGACCGTAACCTATACTCTGACCGTTAAGAACAGCGGCAATACCAAGCTGACGAATGTTATCGTTACCGATACATCCAACGGCAACGGCACTGTCGAGTATACTGGCGATTTGATGTATGACGGAAACGGCAAGTGGATGATTCCTGAGTTGAACGCAGGCGAATCCGTCGAAATCACTTATATCTACACTGCTGTGGCAGAGGACATGAACCTCGATAACGGTAACATCGTGAATACGGCTGTTGCTGAGGGCAAGAACCCCGACAACAAGACTGTTACGAGCGACCCCGATACTGAGACTGTCCATGTAGGCGAAGTGCCTGACCGCGATATTCGCGTTGTAAAGACTTCTCTCGAATCCAGTGTGATGATTGGCGATACCATTCACTACACCATTACCGTTACCAACAACGGCACAATGACTGCTCAGAATGTAGTTGTACGCGACTTCAATGACGGCATTGGCGAAATCAATGCTGTAAGTTCCGACAAGTACATCTATGACGCAGCGACTCATTCCTTCACCATCGCAGAAATTGCGGCTGGTGAGGTCGTTGAGATTCCTGTCACCTATACCGTACAGGAAGGCGACAAGGATGTCGTAAACAATGCTGCTGTCGAGATTCCGGAAATTCCCGAAATCGAGAAAAAGGCAGATAAACAGACCGTAGTGGTTGGCGAGGTGGTGACTTACACCATTACCGTTACCAATACGACTAACGAGACCAAGACGAATGTTGAGGTCAAGGATACAAACAACTTCACGGGTGTTATCACGCCTGCCGAAAACACTGATGTTGTAAGCTATATTGGCGACAAGGTCTGGAATATTTCTTCTATCGGCGCTGGTGAGAGCGTAGACATTGTCTACACCTACACGGTAATGAATGAAGATGCTCCCAATACCATGCTTGTCAATAACGCCGAAATGACATATGTGACGGATTCCGGCAAGGTAAAGATTCCTTCCAATGAGGTTGATATCCCTGTCATCCCCGAAACTCCCACGCCGGAACGTGTCGGACCCACCGTTGTAAAACAGGCAGACAAGGCCATTGCAAACATCGGCGATACGGTGCATTACACCGTCGTCATGCACAACAATGACACTGTTGACTATGTGAATGCAGCGCTGCACGACAAGAACAACTTCAACGGCGTTATCACGAATGTCAAGAACGGCACTCTGGAATCTGCATCTGCCGGTTCCGCAGTCATCAAGGTCGGCACTATTCCGGCTGGCAAGACTGTCACGGTAGAGTATGATTACATTGTGCTGAACACCGATGCCGGTAAGGGTCAGGATACTTACAACGAGCTGAAGAATGTGGCTACGCTGCATTACTGGTTCGCTGACGAAGACCAGACTCCTGAGAATGAAAAGACGAAGCCTTCTAACGAGGTCACCGTCAAGGTTCCCGGCAGTGATGTACCTGTTCCTGTCAACCCGCCCGAGGGCAAGTTGAAAGTCGAGAAATTCGTAGACAAGAAGAGTGCTTCTGTTGGCGATATGCTGCATTACACCGTTAAGGTGTCTAATGTTGGCGATGGCGAACTGAAAAATATTCTGGTCGAAGACTTCTTCGATGGACACGGTAAACTCAACTACATCCCGGCTGTCGGTGTTGTAGTGAACGGTGATGGCACTTACACCATCAACAAACTGCCTGCCGGTACATTCATGGAGCTCCGCTTCACCTATGTTATCGTGGAAGGCGATGAGCCTGAGGTCCTGAACGCCGCTGTCGTCACGACACCGCCCGTTGACCCGCCGCTCGAACCCACCAAGACGGCTGACAAGAAGTTCGCATTTGTCGATGAAATCGTGACTTACACCATCAGCGTGTATAACCCCGATACCAAGGCAAAGACGAATGTCACTGTCAAGGATACCAATAACTTTGTTGGCAGCATCAATGCCGCCAATACAGACAAGTACACCTATAACGGCGATAATACTTGGACGATTCCGGAAATCGGAGCAGGGGAGACCATCGACATTACCTATACCTACACGGTACAGAGCAATGATGAGAAGCTCCTCGAGAACAAGGCTGATGTGACGTATTCCGAGAACGGCGATACCGTGAAACTTGATACGCCGACTGTCGATGTGGTCGTACCCGATAAGGGAACTGTCTCCATCCACAAGGAAGCGGACAAGAAGATGGCTAAGCCGGGTGAGGTCGTCACCTACAATGTCACCGTTACCAACAACAAGGGCTTCGATGTTCACGATGTTGTAGTAACCGATGCCAACAACTTCGCTGGTGAAATCACTGGTGTTGACGGCGCGGACTACACCTTCGAGAACGGTGAGTTCCATATCGCTGAGATTGCCGCAGGCGCTTCGGTCACTCTGACCTACACCTACACGGTTGAAATTGGCGATGTGCCTACTCAGATTCTGGAGAATATCGCTACGGCTGATGTTCCCGGAACGAACCCCGAAGACCCGAACAACCCCGGTCACGGTAAAGACCCGAACAAGCCTATCGATAACGATGAGAAGATTCCTTCGAATCCTGTCGATGTTGAGGTTCCGGGTTCCGAGACTGAAACCAAGATTCCTGACCTTGTTCTGACGAAGAGCGTAGACAAGAGTGAAGCCGCTGTCGGTGATACCCTGAACTACACGATTACTGTCAAGAACAACGGCAAGGGCGATGCTGAGAATGTCACAGTCAAGGACTTCTTCGACGGCAAGGGCACACTGAACTTCGTGGCTATGGATGGCGTCACCGATAACGGTGATGACACTTACACGATTGCAAGCGTCAAGGCTGGCGAAAGCGTAACGCTCAACTTCACCTATGTGGTAGTTGACGGAGACGCACCTGAGGTTTTGAACGCGGCAGTCATCACAACTCCCGAACCGCCCACGGATATTGTGAAGAGCGCAGACAAGCATATCGCTAAGGTCAATGAGATTGTTACCTACACCATTACGGTGAAGAACAATTCCAAGGACACCTTGACGAATCTGCTGGTAAGCGATACGAACAACTTCAAGGGCGAAATCGAAGGCAAAGATGGCAAGGGCTACACCTACAACGGTGATAAGACTTGGACCATCGCAACACTCGAATCCGGCAAGTCCATCGACATTACCTACACCTATACGATGCAGGCAAACGATGCTTCCGTCATCGAGAATACCGCCGATGTGCGTTATAGCCATAACGGTTCCGACTACGACATTCCGTCCAACCCGGTTGATGTTGAGAAGCCTGACGATGGTGTCGTTACCATCTTTAAGACTGCCGACAAGACCAAGGCTGAACCGAACGAGGTCGTTACCTATACGGTTACGATTCATAACGGTAAGGATTACGACATCAAGAATGTCCGTCTGACTGACGCGAACAACTTCGCGGGCAAGATTGAAGGCGTAGATGGCGCTGGCTACAAGTTCACCAACGGCGAATTTGTCATTGACAAGATTCCTGCTGGCGGTGACGCAGTGGTCCGTTATACCTACACAGTCCAGATTGCCGATGTTCCGACCAAGATTCTTGAAAACATTGCAACGGCTCATGTCCCCGGCAAAAACCCCGGCGACCCTGACGAGGAGATTCCTTCCAACAAGGTCGATGTTGAGGTTCCCGGTGACGGCACGCATGTTGATGTGCCGGAAGGCAAGCTCGAAATCGTTAAGAGTGTAGATAAGGCAGAAGCCAAGGTTGGCGATACGCTGAACTACACGATTACGCTGACGAATGTTGGCGGACAGGCAGTCAAGAACGCTGTCGTCAAGGATTTCTTTGACGGTAACGGTGTCCTGAACTTCGTTCCGATGGACGGTGTGACGGATAACGGTGATTACACCTATACGGTTGCGAATGTGGAGAAGGGTCAGAGCATTACGCTCCGCTTCACTTACACGGTCGTTGCCGGAGATGCGCCGATGGTCCTGAACGCTGCTGTTGTGAAAGACCCGACTCCTCCCGTTGACATCGAGAAGACCGCAGACAAGCATGTAGCAATGGTCGATGAAGTCGTCAACTACACCATCACGGTGAAGAACACGACTAACAAGACTGTTACCGACCTGCTGGTCAGCGATACCAACAACTTTACAGGTGCAATCACCTCTAAAGACAACGCCAAGTACACCTACAATGGCAACCATACTTGGACTATCCCCAGCATCAAGGCTGGTGAGAGCATCGATATTCTCTACACCTATACGGTGAAAACTACCGACCCCTCTACGCTGGTCAACGAAGCTGATGTTCGCTACACGACCGATGACGGCGAGTATGTCATCAAGGCAGACCCCGTTGAAGTCGTTGTCCCGAAGGATGGCGAAGTTACGATTGTCAAGAGCGGTGACAAGAAGATTGCAGAGCCCGGTGAGGTCGTGACCTACACGGTTACGATTCACAACGGCAAGGCGCATGACATCACCAATGTGGTCGTAAGCGATTCCAACAACTTTGCTGGAACGATTACCGGCACGAATGGTGTTGGCTACAAGTTCGTTGACGGACACTTTGTAATCGATAAGATTGCTGCTGGTGCAGACGCTGTTCTGACCTACACCTACACGGTGCAGATTGCAGATGTACCCACTCACATTCTGGAAAATGTTGCCACGGCACATGTGCCCGGCACGAATCCGGAAGACCCTGAGAATCCCGGACACGGCAAGGACCCGGATAAACCTATTGACCCCGATACGGACATTCCGTCCAATAAGGTCGAAGTGAAAGTCCCCGGTTCCGAAGTTGAGACCGAGATTCCGGAAATCTCTATTACCAAGTCTGTAGATAAGCCTACTGCCAAGATTGGTGATACGCTAAACTACACCGTCACTGTCAAGAACGGCGGTAACGCGAATGCTGAGAATATCCTGATTAAGGACTTCTTTGACGGAAACGGAACGCTGAACTTCAAGGCCATGGATGGTGTGACAGATAACGGAGACAACACCTACACTATTTCTACGGTCAAGGCAGGGGAGAGCGTAAAGCTTCGTTTCAGCTATGTTGTAGTTGAAGGAGACGAACCTCTCGTACTGAACGCCGCAGTAATCAAAGACCCGACACCGCCTGTTGACGTCGAGAAGGAAGCCGACAAGCACATTGCAAAGGTTGATGAGGTTGTAACCTACACGATTTCCGTGAAGAACACTACTTCTGAGCCTGTTGACAATGTAACTGTCACCGATACTAACAACTTCAAGGGCGAAATCAAGGCCGAAAACGCTGACAAGTACACTTACAATGGCAATAAGACGTGGACTATCCCGACTATTGCCGCTGGCGAGACCATCTATATCACCTACACCTATACGATGCAGGCTGAGGATGCCACCGTCATCGAAAACATTGCAAATGTGACTTACAGCAAGGATGGCACAGATTACAATATCCCCTCTAACCCCGTTGATGTCGAGAAGCCCGATGATGGTGTTGTCACCATCCGCAAGGCTGCAGATAAGACAAAGGCTGAGCCGGGCGAGGTTGTAACCTATACCGTCACGGTTCATAACGGAAAGAATCACGACATCGAAAACGCTCGTCTGACAGACACCAACAACTTTGCTGGCGAAATCGTAAGCGTTGACGGTGCAGATTACACCTTCGAGAACGGCGAATTCACAATCAATAAGATTCCCGCAGGCGGTGATGTGGTTATCCACTACACCTATACGGTTGAAATTGCTGATGTGCCCACGCAGATTCTCGAAAATATTGCAACAATCCATGTTCCCGGCACGAATCCCGAAGACCCGAATAATCCGGGTCACGGCAAAGACCCCGAGAAACCCATTGACCCCGATACGGAAATTCCGTCCAACAAGGTTGATGTGGAAGTTCCCGGTTCTGAAACCGAAACAGAGATTCCTGTAATCGAAATCACCAAGTCCGTTGATAAGGCAGAGGCCAAGGTTGGCGATACGCTCAACTATACGGTTACTGTCGCCAATAAGGGCAAGGCTGATGCGGAAAATGTTGTGGTCGAAGACTTCTTCGATGGCAACGGAACGCTCAACTTTGTGCCCATGGATGGCGTTGCGGATAACGGCGACAACTCCTATACCATCAGCACTGTAAAGGCTGGCGAGAGCGTAACGCTTAACTTCACCTATGTGGTAGTTACCGCTGATGCTCCTAAGGTCCTGAACGCTGCTATTGTAAAAGACCCGACACCGCCTATCGATGTTGAAAAGGATGCCGATAAGTATATTGCTAAGGTAACGGATGTTGTGACCTACACCATTACGGTGAAGAACACGACAGATGAAACCGTAAACGATATCACTGTCGCAGACCATAACAACTTTGCGGGTGATGTTACGGCTGAGAGTTCTAACCGCTATACCTATAACGGAGACGGTACTTGGACTATCGGTTATCTGGATGCCGGTGAGGCTCTTGATATCGTTTATACCTATACGGTAGAGACGACCGATGAGAGCGTTATGGAAAATACCGCAACCATTAAGTACACGCACGATGGCGAGCAGTATAATATCCCGTCCAATACAGTCGATGTGAAGAAGCCTGATGATGGCGTTGTCACCATCTGGAAGTCTGCAAACAAGACTGTCGCAAAGCCGGGTGAGACTGTCACCTATACCGTAACGGTACACAATGGTAAAGACCACGATATTCAGAATGCTGCTCTGACTGATGAGAATAACTTCTCCGGAAGCATTTTCGCAGTGGATGGCGCTGGTTATCACTATGAGAATGGTGTATTCACCATCGACACGATTCCTGCTGGCGGCGATGTGGTTGTCCACTACGCTTATACTGTCGGTATCGCCGATGTGACCACGCACATTCTTGAAAACGTAGCGACGATTCATGTTCCCGGTACGAACCCTGAAGACCCGGAGAATCCCGGACAGGGTAAAGACCCGACGAAACCGATTGACCCTGATACGGATATTCCGTCCAACAAGGTTGATGTGGAAGTTCCGGGCTCCGGTACGGAAACGGATGTTCCGCTCGAAAAGAGCCTCACGATTGTGAAGAGTGCTGACAAGACGAAAGTCAATGTCGGTGAAACCATCAATTATCGTGTAGTAGTAACCAATACCGGTGAAGTAGACCTTGTCAATGTAACCGTAAAGGACAACAATGATGGCGCAAGCCATATTGAAGCCCAGAACGGTGATGGATATACTTACAATAGCGCAACGACAACGTTCACTATTGCTCGTATCCCTGTTGGCGAATCCTTCACTCTGACCTATTCTTATGTTGCCGTTGACGCGGATGCCGGACACGATGTCATTAACGTGGCTGTCGCTAAGGCTCCGGGTCAGAATCCCGAAGACCCCGAGAATCCGGGTCATGGTAAGGACCCGTCCAAGCCGATTGATGAAGATGTAGAGAAACCTTCCAATGAGGTGAAAGTCCCTGTTGTGAAGCCCTCTACTCCCACAACGCCTGACGAGCCTAAACCGACTCCGACTCCCGACAACCCGAAGCCTACTCCGACCCCTGTTCCTACTGAGAAGCCCAAGACCCCGCCGATTGGCTGGCTCGATATCTTCAAGGTAGACGGCAAACCCTTCTCCCTCTTCTCTATCTTCACGAGCAACAAGAAGACGGGTATCGGATTTGCACAGAGCATTGTTGGTCTGGTAGCAATGGTTGGCATTGGAATCGCTGCTCTGGTGGTAGTAAACCACAAGCGCAAGAAGGACGAAAACGACAACAAAGATAACCATAAGGATGATTCCGCTGAATAAGCGGTAAAACAATAGAGCGGTGGTTCGAAAGAGCTGCCGCTCTTTTTTTGCGTAAAAAACTTCTAATTTTCAGAATAATTATTGACCGTTGCTGCAAAGTAAGTAATATAATAGATATAAATACAGCATCAAATTTCTCAGAACAAATAATAGCTATAGTCAAGCAGGTTTTGCGTTAATGTTTCAACCATCCATGTCCATATGAAATATGAGAATGCGTTCATGGGTGGCATTTTTGTGCCAAAATTTTTGATTGACTTTTCTGTCTTTTTGTGGCATATTGTAAATATGCGATTTGATTGCTTGTGTTTTGATATACTTTCTTATCTACAATCGAGGCTGCACACTAGGGAGTAGGTAAGGGTGTATATAAATCCGGCTGTGGTAAAACCACAGAACACTCACATTATTAGGAGGGCAACTAACATGCAGAAACCTCGTAAGCGGTTTTTGAGTGCGATTGTCGCCGTAGCAATGTGCCTGTCTCAGTTTGCTCCTGTCACTGCTTATGCAGTGGAGAGCGCGAGTGGAATCACGCAGAGTGAAGAAGCTCCGAAGGAAACTGATGCACTCAGCACTACGACAACAAACTCCGACTCTTCCGCTACTACTCCCGCGCCGAAAAGCGATGTTACCGACACAGCAAGTTCCGCGTCCAGCGACACTTCTGTGACGAGCGATGTTTCTTCTGAGGCTACAAGTCAGGCAGGGTCTGAAACGACCACTGCCTACGCAAACAGTGCTGCCTCTGATACTGGTGCAAGCACCAGCACTTCCAGCGAAGCTTCTACCACTGGCAGCATCAGTGAAGCAGCACAGGCATTTATCGATGCGGCTAACGCCCTTGTAAGCCGTAAAGATGAAATTCTGACTGCTGCAAACAACTTCGGTCTTGCAAGCAAGGCATGGCAGGCTGACAAGGAAAATGCGGTTCTTGATGCGATGGTCACGCGTCGCACTGAGGAACTGGATGCAGTTTATGACTGGGAACCCATTGAGGACATGTATTATTCTCTGAGCGAGGATGAGCAGGTCGCCGAGCCCGTCATGAGTGCATACCTTGATATGTCTGACCTGTATCTGCAGGTTTGCGACCGTAAGGAAAACCCCGTAGACAACAGCGGTGCCAGCGCGTTTGATGGCGGCGGTTCTACGACTGTCATCGGGGACTATCAGGCAATCACCGCTGCTGAGACTGGTAAGCAGATTGCCGCAGGCACTGGTATTCAGTATACCAAGATTAGCGGTCAGGAGAATGTTATTCGCATTCTGCCTCAGACTGTTACCTACACATACGGTGACTCCTTCAAGTCTAAGGGTCTGACCATCGAATACAGCACTGCTGATTCCCGTACTTCTCAGGAAGTCGAAAAGGATATTCAGGCAGCTATTGACGGTCTGAGCTTCATTATGTACGCTCCGGCTGACGGCGACGGCCAGAATCCCACAGACATTCATTGCAATGCCGGTACTTATCCGACTTATGTTGATACAGGTGCCACAAGCGTTACTGTGAATGGTCTGAATTACACCATCATTGACGGTTCCAACTTGGATTCTTCTAAGAATATCCGCAATGACACGGGCGTGACTATCAACAAGCGTCGGATTTACATTGTCCCTCATACCACTTATGTTACGAAGGGCAATACCATCAGCCAGATTAACTACACAGTCATGGACACCAATGGTGGTCTGGTTGACGGCGACCTGCTTCCTGCGGATGTTCTGACCACAGAGAACTTTGATAAGGACACTACCGGTTCTTACAAAATCATCTTAGGTTCCTCCGCGAAGAGCAACACAAACTACAACATCGACATTCAGCCCAATACCGGCGATGTGTATGTTGTCGTTTCTGAAAAGACTCTGACCCTGACTCCTGTATTTGTCTTCAAGGGCAATGATGGCGTACAGACGACCGGCAGCAAAGCCACTCGTCAGTATGGTCAGCAGAATCCTCAGGTTGACTTCGTGATTACCGGCTGGTCTGATACCGATAAGACGTATTTCGAGTATAAGACCAACAACGAGCACAAGTCCAACGCAGTTGCTCTGAAAGAGATGCTTGGTCTGAGCGGTGAACCCACCGTTGTTCTGCCCAGCATCACCTCTGCTCCCGGTGGCTACACTGTTACAATCGGCAATATCCAGACGAATGCGCCTATCAATGGTTATAACATCAACCTTGCTACCGCAACGTTTGAAATTACCAAGCGTAACGTAACCATCACCAATGACCAGATTGATGCCATCTATGGTGAGGCTGAAAAGGGCAAGTCTTCCACCATCACCTTCGACGCTGTTGCTTATAATGGTGCTGCTCAGGCAGTGGCCTCCGATAAGCGTATTGTCGCCGGTTCTGACATCACCGCTGATGACGGTGTGAACAAGCTGGTCAGCATGGTTCTGACAACACAGCGTCAGGATATCGACAATAAGAATGTTGGCGAATATCCGATGACTGTCGAAGTTCCCCCTGCATGCACTGCTTACTATGACGTCAAGGTCATCAACAGCAAGTACATCATCCATCCTGCAATGCTGACTGTCACTCTCGATGACCTGTCCGCAATGTATGGCGCTGCTCGTTCCGGCAAGATTAAATCCATCGAAGGTTTCAAGCTGAACGATACACAGGCAAGCATCGGTTTGACCGAGGACAAGCTTGGCTTTACTATGGTAGATGCGGCTGGCAACAGCGGCACTCCTACAACTGCCAATGTTGGCGAATACACCGTCAGCGCATCTGTGCAGGGTGCTTCTCAGGAGCGTTGGTCTTCTGACTGGGACCCCAATGCCGATGGCAAGAACTACGACCGTTACGACAACTATCTGGTTCGTTTTGTCAACAGCAAGCTGACCGTCACCAAGCGTCCTATCGCCATCAATGTGATGGGTGGTCAGACGAAGGTTTACGGCGACAGTGATGCCAAGGGCGGCGTTGCCTTTACTCTTGACCCCGTCAATGGCAAGGGCGGCCGTGTTGGCTCCGACTTTGCTGGCTGCGTTGTGACTCGTGAGGTCGGCGAGACTGTTGGCTCTTACGCTTACAGCGATGCACAGTTCCAGACTGCTGAAATCGCCAAGAACTACGACATCACCTTCAATGCTCCCGATAAGTACACTATCACCAAGCGTACTCTGACCATCACCGTTCCGAACCGTGAGCGTCTGTATGGCGCAGAGAATCCCAGCGATGCCGACATTACCGGCGCACTGGAATACAAGAACTTCGCAAGCAACGATGAAATCGGCATCCATGATACCGTCGCTTCTCTGGGCGGCACTGTCACCATCAAGTATGGCGTTGACAATACCGTTGGTAAGCTGACTGGTGTCGGTACCTATCCTATCGTTGTTTCCGGTTACACCAACCCCAACTACAACATCGTTTACACCGGTACTTACAGTGATGGTACAAGCGGTACACTGACTATCAATGCACTGCCTGTCACCATCAAGGGTACTACCAACAGCGTCCGTAAGTACGGCGTTGCCGGTAAGAACACCCCCAGCTATGCGCTGTATGACGAGACCGGTTCTCAGGCTATCAATGTGGTTGACCCGCAGGGCAGCCCGCTGAACATCCACATCGACCTGACCAAGTGGGAAGACCCCACTACGGTTGTCGGCAACTATGAGGCTACCATCTCTTATGATGAGAACCCCAACTACATCGTAACGATTGCCCCGCAGGCTACGTTCCAAGTCACCGAGGCTGATGTCTCTGTCACCTTCAACGCACTGCAGACTACTTACGGTGAGAAGAAGCCCGATACCATCGCCAAGGAAGTTTCCGTCAATGTGAATACCTCCGATGGCACTCAGATTTACCACGATGGCGAAACCGTCAACATCAAGATGGACGGCAAGGATGTTTCTCTGGGCGTTGTTCGTATCGCCGTTGAGGCTACTGCGAACGCTTCTGGTCTGTACGATGCAGGTTCTTACAACCTGACCTTCCGTCTGGATAACCAGCCCGCAAACAGCGTTAAGCTGTCTGAGCCCGATGGCAAGAACATGCTGATTGTTCATCAGATGCCCCTGACCATCACTCCTCGCTATGGCCTGTCCAAGACTTACGGCGAGACTGACCCCAGCTTTGCAGTCAACGATACCTATGTCATCTTCGACTACAATACCACCAGCTTCGCAGAACCCAAGGCCGACTTCGCACAGGCTCGTCTGAGCCGTGAAGCAGGCGAGAACGCTGGCACTTATCCGATTTACAGCGGTAACATCTATGAGCAGACGATGGCAAAGAACTATCGTATCAGCTTCACCAATGATGTTCGCTTCACCATCAATAAGCGTACTGCCGTTATCAACCTGCTTGAAACCGAAAAGACCTATGGTGAGACCCTCACTTCTATGAACGTGAAGGATTACATCAAGGGCGGCACTGGTCTGCTGACTACTACTGATGTTCAGGCAGCAGAAGCCGAAAAGATTCTTAAGGGCATTACCCTGACTTCCGGTGCAACTTCTGCTTCCGCAAGCGTTGGCACTTATGCTCTGAAAGCTATCTACGCACAGCCTGCCAACTACGACCTGACGGTGATTGATTCTACCATCACCATCACTCCTCGTCCCATCACCCTGACTTTCTCCAACTACGAGAAGGATTACGGCGATGCAGACCCCGCATTCTCTTACAGCGAGATTTCCGGCAACATTTCCAACGATGGTCTGAAGAAGAATACGCTGGAACTGACTACTGGTGCTCTGAGCGGCTCTGTTACTCGCAAAGCCGGTGAGGATGTCGGTGAATACCCCATCAGCTCTACTCTGTACAACAAGTACGGCAACTACGCCATCACCATCGTGACTGGCTCCGGCACTTCCGTCGACGTTGGTTCTTCCACCACTGAGCCCGAGGCTCTGGAAGTTGCTACTCTGACCATCAAGCCCGTTAAGGTCACCTTTACCGTGGCTGGCGGTTACTCCATGATTTATGGCGGCACCGTTCCCACGTTCAGCTACACCGTTACTGGCTTGAAGAACAATGACACCGTTGCTTCCGCATTCACTGGCTCGGTTGTCTACAACATCAAGAATGCTGACGGTTCTCTGTCCGAGATTCCTGCTCGTCCTGCTGCTGGCGATTATGTCATCACCATGAGCGGTCTGGAAAACAAGGGCGCAAAGAACTATGACCCCATCGTCTTTGTTGATGGTTCTCTGCATGTCGATAAGCGCGATGTAATCGTGGTTGTTGACGAAGGCCAGAAGAAGGTCTACGGCGAGGCTGACCCCGAACTGACTTGGACTGCAACTGGCGACGGCGCTTACTATGTAAGCGAAGATGCAGGTGACCTTGCAAACCTGAAGGTTGTTCGTCCTGACGCTGGCACCGATGCTGGTGAAGATGTCGGCAAGCACCCGATGATTATCGAGGGCGACGATGTCAACTTCAACATCACCCGCGTAAACAACACCTTCGAAATCACTCCTGCTACTCTGAATGTCACTCTGGCAGCTCAGAGCAAGATTTACGGCGATGAGAACCCTGTTCTCTCCGGCGACGACCTGATTTTCGATGGATTCGTTGTGAAACCCGTCAAGGGCAACACTACTCCTGATGATGCTGGTGTGCTGAGCATTGCAAACCTGACCTTCAACTTTACCGATGCTGAGGGAGCTCCCGCAACGGTAGCTTCTCACGCTGGTACCGGCAAGGTCGTTCCTGCAAATGTTGAGAATGCCGCAGCAAACAACTACACCTTTGTTTACGCTCCCGTTGATTTTGTTATCGACAAGCGTCCCATCACTGTCACCGCTAAACCCCAGACTTCTATCTATGGCGACGATGTTGCTGTTGAAGATTGGTCTGATTACGGTACCGTGAACGTTCTGGAATACACTGGTGACACTGCCAAGGCAGCTCTGGTCAATGGTGATATTCTGGAAGGCACGAACCTGTGCCTCGTCACTTCTGCAAGCCATGTCGGAGGCTATGACATTGTTCCTTCCTTCTCCGGTCTGGCTCACCGCGTCGGTCAGGCTTCTTATCAGGATTATCTGGTAACTGCTATGAACGGCACTTACACGGTCACTCAGCGTCCTCTGACTTGGACCATCGGCACTGTTGGTTCTGTCTACGGCAATGAAATGGCTGAACTGAGCAATACTCTTACCTATACTGGCGATGCCGATAAGAAGACCATCGTAAATGGCGATGACCTGAAAGCTATTATCAGCATCACTCAGAAGGATGTTGAGAATGCGGTTGCCGAAGAGATTTCCATGAAGTCTGCTGACGGTGCTGCTTCTCTGGTTGCGGAGAGCGTGCCCGAATCTGTCAAGAATTACGGTGCATACGACATGGTCGGTTCTTACGACAATGACGATTACCTGATTACGATTGTTAATGGCGTTTATACCATTGGCGAACGTCTGGTCGAAGTCACTGTCACCGAGCCCAAGGATATCGTCTATGGCGATACCACTAACCCCGACTTCACCGTAAATGCTGTTGCCACCAATGGCGACGGTACACACGGTGCAGCTGTCAAACCTGATTCTCTGGGCCTGAAGATGGCACTTGTTTATACTCCTTTCGAGAACGACAAGACCACCGACAATGCACAGACTGCTCCCTTGACTGCTGATGCAAAGGCGACTCTGACTCCTGACATCGCCAGCGGCGATGACGGCGTGGAGAGCGACAGCCAGTTCAAGACTGAGAATGTCAAGAACGCTGGTACTTACACCTACACCGTTACCTCTGATTACGATGCTGCTGTTGAGCAGAATTACGCAGTAACAATCAATGTCGTCGATGCCGATAAGAACGAAGCCGATGGCCAGTTCGTTATCGCTCGCAAAGACCTGACGGTTACTCTCGACCCGAACCCCGTCGTCAAGCTGTATGGCACTAAGACGGAGATTCCCGAAATCAAGACCAGTGGTTACGCTTTCGACGAGACTGCTGAAACCGTTAAGCTGCCTTCCTTCGAACTCATTGTTGCTTCCAGCATCGATGGTATCTTCGGTAATGTTGGCTTGACGAAGGACGCTTTCAAGTATGTTGGCGGCGCTTACGACAACTACAATTACCTGCCTACCACCGGAGACCTCGAAGTTCAGCGTCTGCATCTTGCCGATGTAGAGCCCGCAACTATCGTTGGTACTGTGGCTGACGAAAAGACCGGTAAGCCTGTTGAGGTTACCAAGAAGACGACTGATGACCTGAGTGGCCTGTACTTCAACTCTAAGGTTGAAGTTATCGCTCCTAAGGGCTACGCAATCGGAACCAGCGATTCCCTGACCGATGCTGAGTGGGCCGAGAAGATGGTCATTTCCGCTAATAGTGAGAAGGTTACTTCTACCTATTACCTGATTGACCTGAAGACTGGTGCCATTACCGAGATGGGAACTATCACCACATCTGTTGATACCGAAGCTCCTGTCGTTGCTTCTGCTTTCGCTGCCGATAAGGTTGATTCCACCAATAAGACCGACTTGCTGAACGAGAAGTTCGTCAAGTTCGAGAGCACCATCAATGTGTTCATTACTGGTGAAGAGACCGGCAAGGCACCTGAGAAGGAAGACGACAAGAAGGACGATACCGATAAGAAGGAAGATTCCGACAAGAAGGATGAAACCGAATCCGGTACCGAGGAGAAAGTTCCCAGCGAGTCCGAGAAGGCCGAAACAACCGATGACAAGACCGAAGCCACTACGCTTCGTATTGCTCATGGTAAGCCCGCTCTCTTCACAACCGGCGACGAGACCGGTGATGAAAACGGTAACGATGGCGTTGCTACTCCCGACGAAAACGGTGATAAGGACGATACCGAAGACCCCGACTTCGTGCCTGTTGTAAAGGTCAAGGATTCCGTTCCTGCTATTTCCGCTCTGGATGGCGAGTACAACTCCGGTGTCGCTAAGATTCAGTATTACAAGGTCAATGGTTCTGCTATTGCCAAGAGTGCTAAGGGCGATTACACCTTCGACGAAACCAAGTTCGAGACTGTCGATGTCACAAGCATTGATAAGGACAACGGTTACGTTACCTTCAAGCTGAGCCCCGATTGGACTGGTTACATTGTGACCCGTACAGTCGATAAGGCAGGCAACTACGGTGATGTTCGGGTAGCAAGTGTTAAGCTGGAGAATCCTCCGGAAGAAAGCAGACCGACTCCGACTCCTGTAGTCAAGAATGAACCCGCTCCCACTCCGGCACCTGTTGTAGTTAACTACAAGACTGGCGTTGGTTTTGGCGCAGACATCATCGTTCCTGTTATCGTTGTTGTTGCTCTGATTGGCGTTGGCGCATTTGTCATCGTTAAGAAGAAGAAGGGCGATAGCGAAGAAAAAGCTGCTGAAAAGACTGAGGATAAAACCGAGGAAAAGAAGCAGTAACCAACTGAAATAATCTCTACTCCGCGTAAGAGATAACATATAGCGCTCCGCAGGTAAATCTGTGGGGCGCTATTCTTTGTTGACTATTTATGTTTTTGGTGGTATAATATAAGCATAGTGCATGAAGCTTGTTTATGCACATCAAACAAACACACATGAAAAAGGAGAAGTTACTCATGCAGAAGGTTAACAAGAGTTCTGTAAAGAAGGGTGCTGCGCTGTGTCTTGCTATGGCAATGGCCTGCACTGCATTTGTTGGTTGTGGCAAGAAGGATGATGCTGCCAGTGCAAGCGGCGCGACCAGTGAGTCCGCAGTTGAGGTTCTGGATAACAGCAAGCTGACTGAGATGCCCGATGGTGTTTCTCTGAGTGAGGACCAGATGAAGACCACCATGAACGCTTATGCCGCTTATATGACCGAGGCTCTGGCAAGCGACGGCTATACCGTCACCGTTCGCTATGACGAGGATGGCAGCGTTCATTTCGACGGTACCAAGACCGCTGATGACGGTTCTACTGTTGAGGTTCCTGACCTGTCCAAGTTCGACAATCTGAGCGCCGCGTTCGCATATCTGTACAACTGTGGTCAGGCTGATGCCGAGGGCAATCTGCTGGTGGCTACCTCCGTGCCTGCTGAGGAAGCGGCCGCATCCGAGGCTGAGAGCACTGCTGAATCCGAAGCTGCTGACAGTGAGGCTTCCGACAGCGAGGCTGAAAGCGCCGAGACTGATGGCGATGCCGCCGAATCCACTGAGGAGGCTTCCTCTGAGGATACTGCCGAGGCTGATTCTGCTGCTGAGTCCGAGGCCCCTGCTGACGAAACCGCAGTAGGCTAAAAGACGCCTTGTGAGGCTGGCACATAAACTCGATTATTTTCTCAAAGTGCGATGCAGGATGTATAGACCTGCGGTTGGCGAGCAACGATAAAACCAGTCATCAGGGAAGCAAAACAGTGTTTAGGCACTGAATGCGGACCTCAAATCTTCAGATAGCCGCTCAGAAATGGGTGGCTATCTTTTTTTGTATTATACAAGTTGACCATTAAGGCAAAATGTGGTATAATATAGAAAAGAGGAGGAATGAAAATGCCGATTATTCTTTATTTAGGATTGACCTTACATCTTTGTACGAAGGGGCTTGGCTTCTTACACTTCATTGCTAATCTGCTGACTACCGTAACACTTCTTTTTATTTTTGTTTGTGTTATGAAAATGTCCTATAAGGCATATAAGAAGGGAGCTTCTCCGCTCATTTTCGCCTATGGTACCTATGGCGTGTATCCACTGGTATACGGTGTAGGCTCTATCATTCAGTGTGTTCCGTCTTGGCTTTGGGTATGGTATTTTATGAACCATGTTGAGTTGGGAACTGGATTCACGATGTTTCAGTTTGATTCTATTGCTTACACTCTTGCATTGTCTGCTTATTGCTGGTTCTTCTACAAGAAACTGGCAAAAGCGTTTGATAAGGATGAAGCATTTGCCAAGAAGCTGTTTTTTGCCTATCCGTTAGCATTAAAGGAACTTGCGTTTGGCGATAGTGAATATGTACTCAAATGTCGTTGTGAGCCCACACCTAAGTACATTCCGAAAGAGGAACGAGTAAACACGACTGTCAACGAAGACGTCGATGAAGATTGATATGTGATGGGGATGCCGAGCGGTGATAAGCCGCTCGGCTTTTTTCTTTGCTATTTGCTGCAAAGTAGATACAATAAAAGGAGAATTCGAAAGGAGGCGGCGTACAGGCAGACAAGCTGCTAAGACGCCCAAAAAAGCTATGAAAAATGTAATGAGAGTGCTTGCTTTTGTAAGTGCGCTGCTTTGTGTAGGATGTATTTCTACACAAGCGTTGACTTCTCTTGGTGATATTGATATTGATATCACTCGTGAGTTCAATTACAAGGACCAAGAAGAAGTCGATGCCAATCCTCTTCCGAAGGAAATTGAGGAGAACGGTAATACCTATGTCCTCGACGAAGACAGCGTAGATTATCAGCAAAGGGAACTCAATACCAAGTATCAAGAAACCGTAGAATATACGGATTTGACTGTAAAAGAAGTTCCTCAGACCTATACTGTAACGCTGGGCGGAGAACAGTATGAATTGCCGCTCGAAGATGTTCAGTACACGGAAGAGCAAGCCGATATTCCCACAGAAATGACAGTAGAGTATAAGGGCGAAGACAAGAAACCGAACGCCCCGCAAAACAAGACCTTCACTCTTGATGATGGTACGGAAGTTGAAGGCGTTCTGAAAGAGGTCAATGAAGTCGAGGACACCGATACATGGGTCGATTTCACGATTGATGGACAAGTCGTAATTCCGGAAGGTGCCACCGCATATGTCTATCTCGGAAAAGTCCACACATACAATCCCGCCACACCGCTTTGGGATGGTTATAAGAGCGATTTGATGTCTGCCATCGGTCTGAACAGTGATTCCTATAAAATCACAGGCGGTAAGTGGACAAGCGACCCAGTAGCAAGGGCAGAAGGCGGATTCTACCGCACACTGTCTATCTACGGTCAAAAGAATACCGGCAAGAGTTATGTAGCTGTATATGAAACCGCTGCACCTATCGAAATTAAGTATGTAGCCAGCGCAACCTATTCCATGTCGTTGCTCAGCATCGGTCTTGATGAATCGTTCGGTAACGCTTCTGAACTTACGATTTGCGCGATTGCGCACTATGTGTTGGAGCAGGTAGCTAACGCCAATTTCATTGTAGGCGCTGTATATCGAAACAGACTCATCATGCCCATCATGGCAGTAATCTTCGGAATTTCCGCAGGCGCATGCGGTTTTGTCGGGTTCTCTAAGGATAGCCGCAAAGAAGAAGATAGCGAAGACAGCGAAGAAACCTAACAACACAGAAAAGCAGAAGGCGAGCGAGAAGTATCTTGCTCGTCTTTTTAATTGATTCTTTTGCTTATTTGTGGTATAATATAATATATCAATTGGAAAGACAGGGGGAATTCCATTTATGACATCGAACAGCAATACTGAAAATGCGAGCGAACACGACATTTTTAGAACCTGTTATCAATGCCCACATCGCAAAGCTGGATGTCATTCCGTATGCGAAGGCTATTCGGCTCGTGTTGCCAAACAGCAGGAGATATATAAAATGCGTTTGGCACAATGTGATGAATATGCATTCAAGAAAGAGGTCGCCAGCAAAGTGTCAAAGTATTGCAAATCCCATTGCAGATAAGAAAAGGAGTATACCATGTTTTTAGGAATCATCATTGTCGTATTGTTTGTTTTGTTCGCATTCACATGCTACAAAAAAGCGCCTCCCACAGCAGCCATCGTTGTGACTGGATTTGGCTTGAAAAAGCCAAAAGTCGTTTGCGGAAAGGGTACATTCGTCATCCCTGTGCTGCAGCGTGCAGATAAGCTGAATATGCGTCTTCTGAAAATTGATGTCAAAACCCCTGAGACAGGTGTCAAGACAAAAGAAGGCGTATCGCTCTGGATTGATTCTGTTGTAACGATTCAGGTATACAGCGATAATTCTACTGTTCTCGACTCTGAGGTTCAGGCATCTGGTGCAAAGGATGTCAAGGAATATATTACGGGTCGTCAGCAGTCGGCTATTTCGAACTTCCTTGGCATGGACGAAAAAGGCATCAATGACAAAGTAAATGATGTCTTGCAAGGCAACCTGCGCGAAATCGTTTCGGATATGACGGTTGACCAGATTCTCACAAATCGTAAACAAATGGCGCTGTCAGTAATCGAAAATGCCCGTCCTGACCTTGCAAAAATGGGTCTTGAAGTTGTGACCTTCAATGTGCAGGATGTAAAAGACGCCGTCGATGCGCAGGGTCACAATCACGGTGTCATTGAGGCTATTGGTATTGAGCAGGAAGAAGCCGTTAAGAAACGTGCAGAGATTGCTCGTGCCGAAGCCGCTCGTGATATTGCTCGCGCAAAGGCTGACGCTGAAATGGCAGCCAATGAAAAGGAAGTTGAAGCCCAGACTGCTATTGCACAGCGCAACAATGAATTGCAGCTGGCAAAGGCCAAATTGAAGGCCGAGGCTGACAAGGCTGCTGCTGATGCCAACGCTGCAGGACAGATTCAGACAAATCTTCGCGCCAAGGAAATCAAAGAAGCCGAAGCTGATGCGGAAATCGCAAAGCAGAAGAAGATGGTCGACCTTGCTGCACAGGAAGCCGAGGTTCAGCAGAGAAAACTGGATGCAGAGGTTCGCAAAGCTGCGGATGCCGAATTGTATAAACGCCAAAAAGAAGCAGAAGCAAAAAAATACGAAGCCGAACGCGCTGCTGAGGCTCAGAAATTTGCAAAGCAGCAGGAAGCCGAAGGTATTGCCCTTGTAGGCAAGGCAGAAGCTGAGGCTATCCGTCAGAAGGGTATTGCTGAAGCCGAAGCTATGAAGCAAAAGGCGGAGGCTTACAAGCAGTACAACGATGCCGCTGTCGCTGAAATGCTTATCAAGGTCCTGCCTGATATTGCTAAGAATGTGGCTCAGCCCTTGTCCGCAATCGACAAGGTGTCTATCATTGGCGGCGATGCATCTGGCGTTTCCGGCGTGTCTGGGAATGTTCCCGTGCTGATGGCACAGACCATGCAGACTGTCAAGGAAGCTACCGGTATTGATATGGCCGATATCGTTCGTGCGAACAGTATCAATGCTAAGACCGACCGCAATATCAACATTCACGGTTTGCCTGCAATCGAGAAGGCTGATGACAATACACATATCGAACCTGACGAAAACACAAGCGACATAAAATAATTTGCTCAAAAAAATATAACTTCAGCCGTCGTAAATGCGAAAACTAACATTTGCGACGGTTTTTGTCGTTGACTACCTTGTTTTAATGTGGTATAATATAGATATGTTCAAGATGAACAGGGAATATCGGTGATATTTCTATGGTGGAACAGCGCAGAAGAACATCTGTGCGATTTTTTACGCAGTTTTTTGATGTTGACTATATTAGAATAAATAGGCAATATCATACGAATCAACAAGCAAACACGGGGGACAGATTCAATGGTAGAAAAACGTTATGTAGCAAAGAAAAGAATTCCGGAGTATTGCCCTTTCGGGTCAGTTATGTCCCTGAAAGTAGAAAGTGAAAACGATGCGCCTGCATGTTTTGGTCGTGTCGTTGGCTATCAGTACGAGGGTTCTGACGAAGTCGTTTCAACGATTGAGGGCGACAATCTGAAAGCCAAGGGCGAGAGAATTATTGACCGTCTTATGTACGACGGCTATCTCGTCAAACATCAGACTGTCAAGAAGATTGACAATCTCGGCACCGTCAACGTTACACAGTACGGAATCATGTACGAGGCGGAGAGTGCGGCGCAGCACAAGGGAACTCCTACGCACGGAATTCCGTCACCGACAGCAGGGCAGTTCATCTGTACCTTTGAACTTCTGATGGTTACGGAAATCAACGGAGAGCTTTACGAGCGGTACATCACCATCCGTAAGAAAACGCCTCCGGTATTCCGGTTCACTACAACCGATTTCTTCTGCAACATGGGTAGTTATATTACCACGATGCTGTGCAGAGGAGAGAGCGGATTCAAAATGCTGGATACCGATGACAATCCGAATCGCTGCTCTGCTCAGTTCTATGATACCTTTGGCGAGAAGAAGAACATCATCTTCAATAGCACCAAAGACCTGCTTGCTACCATTGTTTCTGTAAGGCTTGTTGATGTAAAGCCATTCGAGGTTGCTGAAAGCAGCATCGCAGGATAAACAGAAACGGTGGTAGACCATGAGCAAAAAGAAATTCTACGTACTTCAAAGCGACGCAGATACTCTCCCCGCAGAGATGAAGGGAATTTATACAGGAGATGAGTTCCCTGAATATAAGGGTGCAGAAACAATCACCTTTAACAACAAGACTTACATCAACGGATTGGATTATCAAACCGTTAAGTCCGGAAAGCATGTCCGAATCGAAGAATGCCCTATTTGTAATAGGCTTTCTATCATATATGCGCGGGGTGTATGCAAAGCCTGTGCGCAACGAACATTGTACCGACACAGAAGAGATAAGACCGGCGATGTCATGACAGAACGGAATATCCGCGAAGCAAACATTGCCTTCCGTAAGGGTTGGCCCGTGAATATCATTTGCGGGCTGGACGGGGTCAGGTATAACATCGACGATTATCCTTATTCGAAAAAAGAAGAAGCGAGAATTGTCGATGCTATTCTTGCAATCAGAGATACGACTGTTACAGATTATCTCTTGAAGCATTACAAAGACGGCATCAAGTATTCTGATATGGCTTATGCCGAAAACAAAAGTAAGCAGAATGCACATGGCTTTGGCAGAAGACGCCTTGCATATGTGCGGAACATTCTCAGAACCAAGGGGCTTTTAAAAGGCCCAAAGACCACGAAATAAACATCATCAATCGTAAGGGGAAGATTTCCATGAACAGCGTAGAAACGAAAACAACGGATAAGACTTATGCAATCAAGAATACTCACAAACAGGAATGGGAGACGCCTCAGGGGCTTTTCGATGACCTGAACAAGGAATACGGTTTCACTCTGGATGCGGCTGCATCGGACAAAAATCATAAATGCAAGAAATATTACACGGAGCGTGTCGATGGTCTCTTGCAGGACTGGAAAGGTGAAACAGTATTTTGCAATCCCCCGACAGGGCATAAGTCCTTTAAGTTATGGGTGCGCAAGGCGTACGAGGAGTCAAGGAAAAAGAATACCACGGTCGTCATGCTTTTACCCGTTTCTACGGACTCTGACTGGTTCCAGAGATACATTTATGGACAGCAGGGAGTAAGGGTAAAGTTTCTGCCTGCCAGAATCAAGATGACGAACCCTTATCTGTTCATTGACTCTGAGAATCGGAAAGAGACTATCGGCAGTCGTCGTCCTTCTATGATTGTTGAGTTCACAAACAAAAAGCGTATGCTCCGGACCTTTCTTTCTGCGAAAGCTATGACCGTGGAGTCATTGAACTCCTGAGCACTGTCGAGAGCGAGCTGCGTGTCCATTGTTCCTTGTCGGTCGATGACTACATGGCTGAGGCAATCCTTGCAGGGAACAACAACATGCTGGTCGATGAAAACGCCGTGAAAATTGCCAAGGAAACCGCAGACAATTATGCAACAGCATTGATTCGTACGATTTCCGAAAAAATCAAGGACGACTTCAAAACATCCTATTTCATCTTTATGGGCGGTGGTTCTGCTATGATGCGCGGAAGCATCGAGCGAGCCATTGACACCAAGAACCTTTTCTTCTTGACGGATGTAACCGCAAATGCAAAAGGATATGAAATCATGGCTCGTGCAAAGCTGACCATGAGCGGTGAAATTTAAGAGCACCGTTTTCGAAAGCGTGGTGAGCACTGAATGCCGCGTGGACGTCCCAAAAAGAATGAAACAGAAAAAGAGACCGTTGGCACGACGGTACGAACCACACTTGTTTTTGATTTAAGCAAAGACAATCATGTACTTGTATATGATTATCTGAACAGTTTGCAACGCGGCGGAAAAACCGATGCGGTTGTAAATGCTATAATCGACAAGGCTACAAAACAACATGAGATGCAAGAAGCGCAGTCCATCTTAAAAGAGGAACTGCAAAACACAATAGCAGAAGAAATCAGAAGCTGTATCCCTCAGATTGTAGATGCAGTGACAAGCAGCATTCAGAAAAACGGGATTGCGGTAGCTGCGCCAGCTTCAAATTACTCCCCCCAAAACATTACAGACACACAAACCATCAACACAACTCCCAAAACAGAAGAAGCACCGCCTCCTATTTCAGAAGAAGCGATGCTTGCATTACAGTTAGCCGATATGTTTGGCGGCTAATCATTTGTCGTGATTGGCTTTCTCTATTTTATCGAGACGCTTAATCTTATTCTCAGCGTTATCTAATCTGTTGCGGTACTGAACTTCATTGGGTAACGCTTCACCATCATTACCATAGAAGTATTTCTTTGCCTTTGAAAGTATTTGAGAACTTGTTTTTCTTAAATTCGGGTCAAGGTATTCGGCACCGACCAATGTTCTTGAAATATCATCCATTGCATCGGGGCCAAGAGAAATCAGAAAAGAAGCCAGTTCCAAAGAGTATAGGTCTGCCACTGTTTGCGGAGCAGACACGGAATCAGGAATTGACAAATTATAGCCAAACAGATAGCAAAACTGAACCACATAAGGAAATACTACAGTTCCAAAGTTTGCATTTGGTTGCATGAATGTCTTGTTGTAAGCGGCAGTGCTGCTGTATCCCAACATTGCTGCAAATTCATCAGCGGTAAACCCATAACGGAGTCTCGTCCGTTCCATCAGAACATTCAGATATTTCACGGTATTCTCCGTGTCAACAAAGCAAGATTTTGCCTGTTCCATAAAGGTATCTACAATTTTTGCTCGTTCTTGCTTGGAAGCAGTGTTCATTTTGCCTCCCATCAAGAAAGCATTGAAGATATTCTCTACCGATTCGTGGTTGTTGTTGATATTGTTACTCATAATTTCCCTCCTGCTTGGTTTAACAGACAAGTTTATATAATTACCGAAAACAACAATTTTTGTAACCGGTAATATAAATTATACCTTTACTGCACTTATATAATACCACAAAAACGCGAAAAAGTCAATTACTGTACATTAGGGGGAGCGATTTATGGCCGCTATTATTTATCTTGATATCGTCAAAACGCCGGAACTGAATGGGGAGGTGTGCGTTCACAGTTTTGTCGTAAATCCTTCCGCCAAGTCGGATAGACAGAAGGATACTTATTTTATGGCTACTCCAATTGGTTATACAAGGCTGAAATTGGCAGAGCTCTGCCGCATTATCGAGAACATCGGTTTGCCAACAGGGTCTCAGATTGTCGTATTCAGCAGCGATAATGCGATTGCGCGTACTGGTGCTTCTTTTGGCGTAGAGGACGGCGATACTGAGCCCAGTCATAACAAAGACCTTTGGGCGCGACTCAAATATGCCTGTAGCGCAAAGAAGTACAAGGTCATGTTCCATTATAGTGGTCTTTTGTCCGAAACCGTACATGATAACACGCATATTCATATTGAAACGAATCTTGCGAAAGGAGGGAAGGCAAATTGTCCGAAGCATTGAATAAAGCCCAAGAACAGCAGCTTTACGCATTGCTCGATGCTATTATGCAGGACAACATTGTTCTGCGTAGAAGTTTTGGCGGAGACATCCCCAATTCTTATGTGCTGACAAAGTGCGTAAACCGTGTTGTGGAAGAGCGGCCGGAACTGAAAGAAGCGGCTGTTCTGATGATATTGTATCCGGCACTCAAATGGATGATGCAGGCACAAGACCTTGATGTCATGATGCAGAACTGTGAAAACGTTCACGACGATGAGATGTGCGATGTCGAAGCCATTTCCCGTCTGCGCCGTATTCAGAGCTGGCTGGCTCCGAATATCGAGGAAGAGTCTTTGCATTTCAGGAAACGCAAAGAATACTTCGAAAGTTGTCAGATGCTTCTTGACGCCATTGAGGAGTCGCGGTTAGAACTCTTGTACGAAGTCGATTATTGTTCCAGCATGCGGGAGGTGTTTGATTGCTTTTTGAATCCCGCCGTTCTTCCGAAGAATGGACGCATCAAAATCATGAAGTATTGCGAGCGGTGCATTGAATCCGTTTACAATACAGCAGGTAGTGTTATCAAGGAATATTATAAAATCCTGATGACAAGCAGTGATGTGGACGGGGTAGAAGAAGCAAGCCTTTATCATAATGTTCCACTGCTCCTTACGGAATACACGCGTATTCTGTATCGTGCCTCACGGTCAAAGGACCCCGCCATGAAGCTGCTTGGGTCTTCTTCGTACGAAGATTTGAGTAAAATCAAAGTTTCTGATAAAAACAGAAGCGATGCCTATCTCATTGTGGAGTATGTGAAACTCATACGAGGGGCTGTCGAAATCATGAAACAGTTTCCGCTTGGTCAACGTTATTATGACGTTATCCTTGCAATGATTGAGGGGAAAAAGTACAACTGGACAGATGAGCAGATTGCCGGGCATCTTGGTGTTACGGCAGGAACATTCTCTACCAGAAAAGGACATGCCATTGGTGTGTTCGGATGCTTATTGTTTGGCTGTGACGCGAACGGGCTGCTTAATTGCCTGATTGACGCTCGCGTTTAAATAAGAGGTACAGATTATGGCTCGGAATCATTGTACTTCTGAAAACAGCAACCATACAGAAACCCAAAAACAAAGTACAACTCCTAAAACCATAACGTACGAACGCAAATGCAAGGAATGCGGCAGGATTTTTTATTCTACCGCCAAAAACACTCAATATTGCAAGTCCTGCAGTACCCTAAGAAGAGAAACTCAGGTAAAGAAGAACACAGAAACGAGGCGAATGAAGATAGGACAGACAAGAAATAAAATCACTACGGGACATGCTTACAATCTGGACGGGAAAAGGGTTGTAATCCCGAATGATTATATGCTGAATGCTGTCAGCATATTCGCCAGTTATCTCGGTGTTTCATACGGCAAATTCGATTCATGGAAAGAGAAAAATATGGACGAATACCTTGAATGGGAACGTCAGATGCTCATTGATTATGTTGAGCAGAGTAAAAAGTGCAAGATGTGCGGTCCGAGAGCTCCTTCGCGCAAGGTGTTCGAAAAGTACAAGAGATAAGGGGTGTGATAAACATGAATGAGCATTATGTTATCGGTCAGGTACGCGCCATGTATGAAGGCAAGGAACGTGTTTTCGATGTCTATGATGATGGTACGGTAATTCTGCCTAACGGGGAA
>OKUQ01000072.1_pt1 | contig 67057 bp, 55 predicted proteins | sample 1606811 | NCBI WGS metagenome assembly OKUQ01 (sample SAMEA3882546, study PRJEB24775) | human gut metagenome | biome: human-associated habitat; feature: intestine environment; material: feces | place: Netherlands | collected 2009/2010
AACCAACACGAAAAGAGGAAATGAACTTTGCGTCATTTCCTCTTTTTTTCTTGCTTTCTTTCGGCATCTGGAGTATAATTCACTTCATATAGTAGCAGTTTAAAGTGCTACAGCACGATTTATCATCATGCGGAAATACGAGGAGAGAGAGGATTTCAAATTATGTCAAAACACATCACAGGACACACCGGATTATTATGTTTACTCGGAAGCCCGGTTACACACAGTGTTTCTCCGGAAATGCACAACGAAGCATGCGACCAGCTCGGCCTTGATTATAGCTACCTTGCCTTTGATGTACCGGAAGACAAAATGCCGCAGGCAGTCGAAGGACTCCGCACCATGGGTGCAAGAGGCTGGAATATCACCATGCCTGGCAAAAATATCATGTGCAAATTGGCAGACAAGGTTTCTCCTGCTTCGGAGATCTCCGGCGCATGTAATACCATCGTCAACGACAACGGCAGCGTCGGCGCATCCGTCAGCGAGATCCAGCCCTTGTTCTTCAAGCCTGGCAAGTCTGGCTGGAGCACCTTTGAGCTGATTCGTGCCTTTGGCAACCGCGGCGAAAATGTCCCCGGCCTTAACGCCAACACCGACGGCGCCTACGCCATCGGCACCGAGCGCAACACCGAGATCAACCTCTTCCAGATTCGTCGCGGCCTTGATCCCCAGGTTGCCACCATCCAGTGGGAGATGCTCTCCCGCGCTGCGTATTCCGTCGCCATCCCGTTGTACTCCGCTCTGATAACTGAGGTCAGCCCGTACTTCAGCGATCAGACCGTCTCCTTCGATCACTGCAAACAGACTGACGTCGTGTACAACGAGGAGCCCGAGAACTCAATCAACTACGTTCTCATGGACATCAGCTCGCTCTGCTTTGAGAACCCTGACACCCTTGGTATCAGCGTCCGTGCCTACCTCGATGCGCTCCAGAATGAGCTCATCGAGCAGAACAAGGAAGTTGACGCCGCCATGCTGGCCGAAACGACCACCGAGGGCCGCACCGCTCTGGCCAACAAGGCCGGCAAGGCTGCTACCGAGAACACCTACGTCAAGTGCAAGGCCCTGCTCCAGGAGATGCGCGCCTATCAGAAGGCCGGAAACTTTGACGAGCCCTTCACTCCGAGCGATCTGAACACTGAGACCAACGGCCTCAAGGTGTCCATCACCTACGCCAAGGATGCTCTTGCCACCGATCCGGTCACCCCGGATCAGCCCGGCACTCCTGAGCAGCCTGGCACTCCCGAGCAGCCCGCTAAGCCCGAGCAGCCCGCTAAGCCCGAACAGCCCGCCACCAAGCCCGAGAAGCCTGGCAAGTCGGACACCACGACCACGGTAACCACCAACAAGACGAACACCAAGGGCGGCCTGCCCACCACTGGCGATCGTTTTGATGGCCGCATGGTGGCCGCATTCGCCATCGCTGGCGTTGTCGTCATCTCCGCAGGCGGTTATTTCCTCTACCGTCGCAATAAGGAGTAACGTCTTAGCTGAGCGGGCAAGGCAGCAATGGCAGCCTCGCCCGCTTAACCCGCCTTTTGACCGACGGGAAACCCGCCTGAAATCTTTTCAAAAAAGATTTCCCCGCACATACTTCGCTGTGCTATAGTGCAGCGCAACAGCAACTAGGTGCGACCGCGCCACGGCATCACGAAAGGAGCCACCAACATGAAGAACACGATGAACTCTCTCAACAACTGGTGGTGGCGTGATGCGAATACGATCGGTCGACAGTGAGTCCCTCACGCCTGTTTTTGCGCTCTAGGTGATTGGAAGGCCTCCGGTTTCGACCGGGGGCCTTTTTCTATCTCGAGCCCGATCGCATTCGCATCACGCGCCTCCGCTTTTCCCCTGCGCTTCCCTTCAGAAAGGATTTTCACCATGTCTCAGAACACCACCACCGCACAGCCCCGCACCGTCCAGACCGCCGACCGCGGCAAACTCGACGTCCGCGCTCTCGTCCTGCTCGCCATCCTGCTCGCCGCCGGCTTCATCCTCAACTTCACCGTCGGCAAGGCCATCTCAGGCATCTCGGGCGGCATGATCAGCCCCGAGTTCATCATCTCGGCCTTCTGCCTCACCATCCTGGTCGTTCGCCCCAACATCGGCCAGGCGCTCGTCATTGGCCTCATCTCGGCTGCCGTGATCCAGATCACCACCACTTCGCCGTTCGTCGATTTTGCCGCCGAGGGCATCGCCGCCATGCTCATGGCCGGCATCGTCAACGCCGCCGGCAAGGACGGTCAGGTCAAGCCCGTAATCGCCATTGTCGCAACCTTCCTGACCACCTTTGTCTCCGGCGTCATCTTCATGGTCATCAAGATGGCCATGCTCGGCGTGGTCGGCGAGCTCGCCGCCGCCATGTTGCCCGTCGTCGCCATGACCGCCGTCTTTAACGCCATTCTGGTCGGCGCCCTCTATCTGCCCATCCAGAAGGCCCTTAGGCTCAACTAACCCGCTCGGCTTTACGAGCCACCCCATCTTGGCGTTCATTCGACGCTCGCGTACCCAAGTACGCTTCGCTCCTCTTTCGCGCCAACCTGGGGCCCCTCGTAAAGCCGTCTCCGTGCTTCACCACCAAAGACCGTCCCAAACAACGAGCTTTTTTGGGACGGTCTTAAACAACTGGTCATTTAAGAACGTCCCCAATGACTATGAAAGGTATCCATGGAAACGATCATCAACGTCGACGATGTCTCGTTCTCCTATAGCACGCAAACCGAGCAGGCGCTCAGCCACGTTTCGCTCAGCGTGAACAAGGGAGATTTCATCGGTATCATCGGGCCCTCGGGCGCCGGTAAGTCCACACTTGCCGCCTGCCTGTCGGGCGCTGTGCCTCACCACTACACCGGCGCCTTTTATGGCTCCGTGTTAGTTGACGGCCACGACACCTGCGAGGTCTCGCTTACCGACATATCACAGATCGTCGGTAGCGTGCTGCAGGACATCGACACGCAGATGGTCGCTTCGGTCGTTGAGGACGAAATGCTCTTTGGCCTCGAGAACTTTGGCGTTCCGCACGACCAGATCGAGCAGCGCGTGAGCAAGACGCTTAAGACCGTCGGTATCAGCGACCTACGCGACCGCGAGATCGCCACCCTCTCGGGCGGCCAAAAGCAAAAGGTAGCCATCGCCGCCATCCTCGCCATGCGTCCGCGCGTCTTAGTGCTCGATGAGCCAACCGCGGCGCTCGATCCCGCCAGTTCCACCTTGGTCTTCGAAACGTTACGTGAGGCAAACCGCGCGCTCGGCATCACCATCGTCGTCGTTGAGCAAAAGGTCGCTTTACTTTCGGAGTACTGCAGCAGTGTATTGGTGCTCGATCACGGCCAGATCGCACTGCAAGGCGAGCCGCATGAGGTCTTCGCGCACACCGACGTGCTCCGCACCATCGGCGTCGATTGCCCGCGTGTCACGCGCATTTTCAACAGCCTCGAGGCCGATGGCCTGGCCAGCGGCACTCCCTGTTTGGATGTTGATGAGGCCGAGCGCCTGATTTCGGGCATCGTCGACCCCGCACACGTGGCCATCGAAGCCCAGGCGCCCGCCGGTTCCCCGCATGCACCGTCGTTGCGCCCTCATGCCAAGGACGCCGAACCCGCACTCACCTTCGACCATGTTGAGTTTGCCTATCCCAATGGCGGCGCCGCCGTACACGACCTTAGCCTGACGCTCTATCCTGGCGAGCTCGTGGGCATCGTCGGCCAGAACGGTGCCGGCAAGACCACGCTCACCAAGCTGCTCACGGGCCTGCTCAAGCCCGCCTCGGGCAGCGTACGCGTCACGGGACTGGATACTGCAACCGTCCCCACGAGCCGCATTGCCCGCGAGGTCGCGACCCTCTTCCAAAACCCTGACCGTCAGATCTGCAAGGACACCGTGCTCGACGAGGTCGCCTTTGGCTTGGAGCTTGGCGGCATGGACCGTGCCGAGGCTCTGCGTCGCGCCCAGCTCGTCATCGACCGCTTTGGCTTGCCGGCCGACGAGGCGCCCTTCTCGCTCTCGCGCGGTCAGCGCCAGATGGTGGCACTCGCCTCTGTCGTGGTCGTAGAGCCCAAGATCGTTGTGCTCGACGAGCCCACGAGCGGCCTTGATTACCGCGAGTGCATGACCGTCATGGAAACGGTGCGCACCATGGCCGAGCGCGGTTGCGCCGTTATCATGGTCTGCCACGATATGGAAGTCGTCTCGGATTTTGCCGAGCGCATTGTGGTAATGGCCGACGGTCGCATCCTCGACCGCGGCCGCACGCACGAGTTATTCTCGAACATCGATCTCATGCGGCGTGCCTACGTGGAGCCTCCCCAGGTTATTGAACTCTCGCGCCGTCTGGCATCTTCCGTCTCGCCCGCTTTTGCGCAGGTGAGCGAGGTCACCGATGTCGTTCGAATTACCAAGGAGATGGTCCACCGTGGTTAACGTCATCGACTACATGCCGGGCGATACGCTGCTGCATCGCCTGAACCCCGTCGTCAAACTGGGCCTCGCCGCCGCCATCATCGTCGGCATCTTCTTGTCCGACACCTACGTAGCGCTGCTGGGCTTTTTGGCACTCACCCTTGCACTGGGTGCCTATGCCGGCGTCGTCGATCGTCTGCTCTCGCTGCTCAAGTTGCTGATTCCGCTCGCGCTTATCATGCTGGTGCTCCAGCTGGCCTTTATGCGCGATGGCAACGTGGTGTGGGGCTTTATCACCGACACGGGCCTCATCACAGGATCGAAGGCCTGTCTGCGCCTACTGGGTGTGGCGTTACCACTCATCCTCATGCTCATGGTGACCAAGCTCAACGACCTTGCCAACGCCTGCGTCGAGGTGCTGCACGTACCGTATCGCTATGCCTTCACCTTTACCACGGCGCTGCGCTTTGTGCCGGTGTTTGGTCAGGAGATGAACGCCATCATGGAGGCGCAGACCGCACGCGGCATCGAGTACGACACCAAGAACCCCATCAAGAAGCTTAAGCTCATGCTGCCACTGTGCGTGCCACTGCTCATCTCGAGCGTGGGCAAGACCGATGCCACAGCCTTGGCGGCAGAACAGCGCGGCTTCTATCTGCGTACGCGCGCCAGCTCGTACAAGCGCTACCCCATCAAGGGTCTGGACATCGCCGTGCTCATCGTCAGTATCGCCCTCATCGCCATCGGCTTCTTGTTCTAGTTCACCACCGACAGCAACCGCCCAACGCAAAAGGCCTCGGCCCGCACCAAACGAGCCGAGGCCTTTACTGTTTCACCAGATAAAACCTACCAAAATTAACCTGTCCATTTCTGGCAGGTCGGAAGCTAGAGGCGGTAGGGGGCGCCGCTGCGGATAATGGATTCGCGCACCAGGACATCCATGGCGTCGAGGGTGATCTCGGGCATCTCTCGGTACTTCTGTAGCACCGAGAGCTCGGTGCAGGCCAGAATGACGCGGTCGCAGCCGCTACGGGCGAACTCCCACATCACGCGGTCGAACTTATCCATATCGGGCTCACGTCCGGCCTTCACATCATCGTAGATAAGCGACATCACATCGTTCTGACGTTTCTCGCTGGGATAGACAACCTCAACACCCGCAGCCTTACATTCGCGGCCGTAGACGCCCGCGCCCACGGTTCCGTCGGTGCCCATGATGCCAATCTTGTGCACCGGCTCGGCCGGCATACTCAGGTTGGGGTCGAACTCGCACTCCCCCATCACCGCACCGGCCAGAGCATAGCGCACCGACTCACGCGGCATATGGATAATCGGCACCTTCGTAAACGACTGGATCTGGTCGTAGAAGTAGTGCGACGTGTTGCAGGGAATGGCAATGTGCGCACAGCCCAGCCCCTCGAGTGCCCGTGCACATTCCTTCATGGTCGCCAGCAGCTCGGCATGCTCGCCGGTCTTGATGGCCAGCGTACGGTCGGGCATGGTCGACTTGGAAAGTACCACCATGTCGATATGCTCCTGATCACAGGCAGCAGCCGTATGACGCACGACCTGGTCGTAGTAATACGACGTGGCCTCAGCGCCCATGCCGCCGATAACTCCCAGCTTTTCCATCGCCGCCTCCTTGGTGACGCCCATGCAATTGCTCGTATCATGCCCGCGCCCGTCCGATGCAAACCGGGCGGGCGCCGCGCTCATCTACTTGTAATACGTCTTGAACAGCTTAAAGTGACGCAGCTTGGTGTGCCACATGCGCAACCAGCGGTTAAAGACAAAATCGCCCTTCATAAACGAAGGATCGGCAGCCTTGCCCTCCTTGGCCAGACGATGCGCCTTCGCACGCAGCTCGGGGTCCTTGACATACTTGTCAACGACGCCCATGGGGACGACCATCCACAGCGCCTCGTCCTGCGCCGTCACAAATTCCGGCTCAAACGGACGGTTATAGACGTACTCATCCACCACGTACTTGGCAACGTTAAAGCCGCTGTTGGTGACGTAGTAGTTACTGCGGCCCTGACGCGTGTTGAAGTCGAAGAACTTAAACGAACCATCGCGCTGGTCGTACTTGACGTCGAAGTTGGAGAAGCCCGTGAACTTAAGGTCCTCGAGCAACTTGCGCACGCCGCCCATGAGCTCGTCGTTAGGCTCGGTAATGATGCATGCATGGTTGCCGACACCATGGGGCTGATGCTCCTCGAGCAGCACGTGGCCCAGGCACATCATGCGAACCTTGCCGTTGCGGTCGGAATAACTGGTAAGCACGCGCATGTACTCGTCGTTGCCGGGCACGCGGTCCTGCAAGATGAGGTCATCGGTGTAGCCACTGGCGTACACATCGCGAATGACCTGCTCCAGCTCGGCGCGATCGGCAATCTCGTAGGCCTTCTTCTGGCCCTCGAACTCGTGCTCCCACCACATGATGCCGTCAGAGGGCTTCAGAATCATCGGGAAAGGGAAGTCGATCTGGTCGAGCACCTCGGCGGAAGCCTCGCCCTGGGCGTTGAGCATCGCCATGGTAAAGGTAAACGTGTGCGGATAGGGCACACCGTGCTTCTCGCACAGCTCGTAGAAGATCTCCTTCTTCTGGCACTGCTCGAGCATGCTGTAGGGCGCATAGGGCGCGATGACGTTGGAGGCAAGCTGGCCGGCATCCTGAGCCTGTGCGGCAAGCGCGACGTAGTTATCGCCGCAGCCCATGAGGATAATCTTCTTATCGGGATTGGCCTGTGCAATGCCGTTGACGGTCTCGATCATGACCGGCATGGTGTCGATATCCACATTGGGCGTATAGTCGATAATCTGGCTGCGGTATGCAGGACCCGTCTGATACTTGCCAAAGACCAGGCTCTTGACCTGATACTCCTCGTAGAAGGCGCGCGCCACCGAATAGGCGTTGATATCGCCGCCGAGCAGCACGGGTATAAACTCGCGCTCTGTAAACTGCAATGCCATGGAAACTTCCTATCATCAACTGCCCGTACGATGGGCGGTCTTTATGCAACAGGTTTATTCTAGCGTGCCAAACCGCCGCTTCCCAAAGTTCCACCATATCTATGGCAAGCAGGCGCTTATGATCGAGCCCGCAGGGTTCCGTAACGTTAAAGTTGAACTCTATGGTTTCTTAACAATTCACTATAACTGCAGGTCAAGGCCAAAACCTCAAGTTCAACTTGACCCTTTAGAACCTTTAAGGTTCAAGTTGAGGTCGAAAGCAGTAGTAGAATACCTTTCGAACTATAACCTACGATTGATTGCAGAGGGACTGGATGCAGCATTCGAACCATCGCACCGCAGCGCTCATCGCGTCGAAGCCGGCTCGTATCATCACGAGTGCCGCGCTCGCCGTTGCACTGACGGCCGCGCCGATGCTCTCCCCCGTCGCAGCCTATGCCGCCTCGCAGGCAACGCAGGATCAGCTTTCCGCTGCCCAGCAGAAAATCGAAACCGCCACGAGTGCCTACAACGAAGCCCGCACCAAGCTCGAGGATCTGCAGAAGCAAATCGACACTAACGAGGCAAGCATCGAGAAGATCGAAGCCGAACTTCCCGATCAACAGGCCAAGGCGAGCTCCGCCATGCGCGATCTGTATAAGTACCAGAAGGGCACCAACCCCATCGTGAGCTTCCTGGTCAACGCGCAGAGCCTGGGCGAGTTCATCACCACCTGCAAGTACACCAACCAGATCACGAGCTCGAGCGTCGACGAGATCGAAGAGCTCAACAAGATGCAGACCGAACTCGAGCAGAACAAGACCGAGCTCGAGCAGGCCAAGTCCCAACTCGAGACCGAGCAGAAAACCGCCGAGGACGCACTGGCACAGGCCCAGCAGCTTCGCAGCGAAGCCCAGGCAAAGGCCGAGCAGGAGAATGCCGCCGAGCTGGCCAAGCTCGAGGCCGACAAGGCCGCTGCCGCCGAGAAGCTCTCGGGCGAGGGTGTGAGCGGCAACAACTCCAACAGCCAGGCCAATAACGCCAACACCACCATCGACACCACGGTGAACAGCTCCAATACCGGCAACTCCGATTACGACTCGTTTGTCAACGAGTGGACGAGTCGCATCGACAACTACCTCGCCGGCTCCCCCATGGCAGGCCAAGGTTACAACTTTGCCGTGGCAGCCTGGAACACCGGTGTTGACCCTCGCTGGTCTCCCGCCATCGCCTGCATCGAGAGCAGCAAGGGCCTCTATTGTGCCGGCTCCTATAACGCCTGGGGCTGGAGCGCCCGCGGCGGCGGCTGGCGGAGCTTTGGTAGCTGGAGCGAGGGCGTCTCTGCCCACGTTGCCTACCTGGGCGCCAACTATGGCTCCACGCTTACCCCGGCAGCCGCCAAAAAGTACTGCCCGCCCACGTGGCAGGACTGGTACAACAAGGTTGCAACCCAGATGAACCGCATCTAAGATCAACGTCAAAGGGCCCCAATTGGGGCCCTTTTTCTTTTACGCGACGGAGGTATCGACGACGCCAGTCGCGTTTGCAATGGCAACAATGATAATCATTGCCAACAAGAGCACACCCATAGCCTTGAGCCAGAGCTTTGCAAGCTTTTTACCGCGGTATCTATCGAGTAGCTCAAACCGCCGGCGAAGGCGGCGTTTGTCGAGCATCACAAAATGAATGAGCACTACGAGACCGTCGACGAAGATAAAATACTCAATCGCGAGAAACCACATCGGGTAGTTTTGGTTGGCGCCCGTAGGATGAAAAACGGCAACATGGCTTCCGGCAAAGAAAACAAGTAGCGAAAGATAGACGAATGCGTTCCAAATGCGCCCAATGGTGTCGGGAATGCGGGAGAGTAAATTCGGGCGCTCAGGCACCAACGGCAATCCACCCTGAGACTGATCCGTGGGGAGCACGGGCGCAGGGCACACGGCTCGCCGCTCCGGAGGCTCTTGGAAGGAAGCAGCATTCGGCGCGGACGACGCATACGATGCGCGTGCAGCGTGCCCTAGCGCCTTCGCGCTTGCAAAGCGCTTGTCCGGATCGAGCGCCATCGCCATGCAAATAACATCGGCAAGCGAGGCGGGGACGTCACGTGCCTCGCATTGCTCGCGCATGTTCCGACCTGGCTTGGGATCGGCCCCCGTCAGACAAAAGAACAGCAGGGCACCGAGCGCATAGACATCGCTGCGCACGCTCGTCTGGCCAAAACCATACTGCTCGGGCGGCGCATAGGGACGCGTGCCAAACTTGACGGTATCGGCATCGGCTCCCTCGCGCCACACGCGAGCGATTCCCAAGTCGATAATCACCAGCGATGAAAACGTCAGGCCTGTATCGGGCGTATAGTTTGCGCCCGACACGACGATATTCGAGGGCTTTAGGTCGCGATGGATCACCGGCGCGGCCATCTCCCCCGCCGACGCAAAGCCGGCATGGAGCTCCGCAACTGCATCACAAAGGGCGCCAAACAGCTCACAGGCATAATCGGGCGTCGCACCCAAACGCCCCACCAGGGCCCCGAGCGTTTCGCCTTCGATGTATTCCATGACCACGCAAAGCTCGTCGCCCACGCGGCGGCAATCGACAATCCGAGGCAAGTGCTCGTAACGTCGCCCAGCATGCTGGGCCGCAAACAGGCGTTCATACGCCCCGCCAATCTGGGCCGACGCGTCGATGCGCTTGCGAACAAAGGGGCCAAGAGATCCTCCGCCGGAGCCCTCAAAGTACACGAGCTCGGTCGTCTCGACGTCGGAGTGCTTGAGCACACGGTCTACGCGATAACTGTCATCACGCTCAAGTGACGCCAGGTGTCCGGCGAGCGCAGCGGTCAGCTCATCATCGGAATATGTTGGGCTCTGAGTATCCATAGCGTCCATAATAACGCAGGGCACGGACGCCCCATGACGCCCGTGCCCTGCACGTTCTAAATATCGTGAACGGCGCTTCCGCCGGCAGCTAACTGTTAGCTCACCGTCTCTTCACCAAAGCGATACAGCTCCTCGTTCACCTTTTGCAGGCTGCAGCCACGATCGATACAGAAAATAATGATGGCGTCACGGCGGTCCTTGCAGTTGAGGACATTGGCGCCCGCCGCCGACAAGGCGCGGTTGGTCTCCTTGAGCGTCAGCGCCATGGCAAAGGCAATCTGCAGCACCTTATTGCGGCTCGGATGCCGCGCACCGGTAAAGATCTGATAGCCAAACGTCTCGTTGAGGTCGGCCATACGCACCACGCGCGAGCGCTCCAGCCCCTTTTCTTCCAAAAGCTGTTTCAGATACTCCGAAAGCGACGGGGCGGTAAAGTCGTGCTCTTTGATATAGCCCTCGATACTCGGGGCATCGAGCAGCTCGTTGAGCAACTCTTCGGTTAGCTTCTTATCGGGCATATGGCCTCACCCCCCAGCTCGCATAGTAACCATGTTTTTAATTCTAGTTAAAAACCGCTCACGTCAGAACGTTCCCAGCTGGCAACCTGGTCGGGAGATACCGTGCTCATCGCTTCGAACTTCCAGGTGCCGCCCGCTTTGAGATGGTTGGTGTTCGCAAGAGCCGTTCCCACCTGATTGCCGTCTGCGTCATACAGAACATACTCAATCTGAATGTAGCTTTGCTCTTTATCCGTATTATTGGTCAACGTGCCCGTGATCTTATACGCGAACTGATTAGACGTATCCCCGGCCTCATCCGAAACCGTATAGGGTTCTTGTGCCTCTTTTTTCTCCTCGACTTGCTGGGTCTGTTCGGCAGGCTTTGCTGCATCACCCGTAGACGAATCAGACGAGTTACCGCCCATAGAACCCACGACGCCGGCAACAACGAGCACCACGATGACGCCCAAAACGATCTTGCCGATCGGCTTCTTTCCCTCTTTTGCCATTATGCATCCTTCCTACGATCCGGCTACCGTGCCGGCACACAGCACATCGTAGGAGGCAGCGAGCTCAAATTCATTAGCTGGGAGCTAATGTCGCAGCACAGCTTGCCACCTGGCACTCATTGAGTCTTTTTTCCTTCACCGAACTCACTCCTTTGTTGTTGACTATTAAACATTTAGACGTAAACCGCTTTGTTACCTTGTCAACATCTGAAAGGAACCTCATTGGGAAAAGACGTACTGGTGCAGCAACTCGTCGACTCATTCGACAGCTGGCCCGCCAAAAATTCCGGTTGCGGATCGTCCCGCATGACACAAGAGCTCTATCCTTTTGACAAGCTCTTCTCTCCCATCAAAATTAACAAGCTCACCGTCAAAAACCGCATTGTCATGGCACCGATGGGCAATATCGACATGTGCGAGGAAACTGGCCGCCCCAGTGACATGATGCTGCAGTACTTTTTCGCCCGCGCCAAAGGCGGCTGCGGCCTCATCACAACAGGACTCGTACCGGTAAGCCACGGCATCGATACCACGGTCACCGAGCTGGACAAGCTCACCTATTTCCCGCGCATCGATCGAAGCCGAACCGTTATGGCAGGCTGGCGCGACCTTGCCCAAGGTGTCCATGCCTTCGGATCGCGCATTTTTGTCCAGCTTACGGCCGGACTCGGCCGCGTGGGCAACCCGCAATGCCTCATCACGCAAAAGAAGTTTCCGGTCTCGGCGAGTTTCTTGCCTAACTACTACATCCCCGCCATTCCATGCATGCGCCTCTCGGACCAAAAGCTGCGCCGTATCGTAAACAATATCGGCCAAGCGGCGGCCGATGCCCATGCCATGGGCATCGATGGCGTCTATTTGCACGGGCACGAGGGTTATCTTATCGAGCAGCTCGGAAACCCCGCCTTTAACCATCGCAAGCTCGGACGTTATGCCAATTGGCGTCAATTTGGCCTCGATATGGTCAAAGAAATCCGTCGCCGCGTTGGGCCCGACTACCCCATCATGTACCGCATCGACCTTTCGCTTGCACTCGAGGAAACCTATGACGAGCAGGTCATGAGTTCGACCTATCTGGGACGCATGCGCGGCGGCCGCACAGTCGAACAGACCCTGTGTTATATGGAAGAGCTCGTGGCGGCGGGAGTAGACATCTTTGACGTCGACCTTGGTTGCTATGACAACTGGTGGATGCCCCACCCGCCTGCGAGCATGCCCGCAGGCTGCTTCGTTCCCGTGGCGCGCGCCGTTCGAGAGCGCTTTGCCGCCGACAATATCCGCTCCAATGCCGGCCTTCCCGTACCCGTTGTCGCGGTGGGTAAGTTGGGCTACCCCGACATTGCCGAACGTGCCCTTCGCAATGGCGACGCCGATATGATCATGCTCGGACGCCCGCTGCTTGCGGATCCCGAGTGGCCCAACAAGGCGTACGCCGGTCGCGTGGCAGATATTCGCCCCTGCATCGGATGCCAGGAAGGATGCCTCAACGAGTTTGTCGAAGGGGGCCATCCGCAGTGTGCCGTCAATCCACGCTGCAGCTTTGAATACCTCATGCCCCAGACACCCGCTCCCGCCAAAGAACCCAAACGCATAGCGGTGATAGGAGCCGGACCCGCCGGGATGGTCTGTGCGCTAATCGCCGCGCGTCGTGGCCACGACGTAAAGCTCATCGATGCCGAAGATGAACTTGGAGGAAAACTCCTCTCCGCCAGCGCCGCCCGGATCAAGTTCGACCTCGATAACTACCGATCGTATCTTGTTCGACAGGTGCGCGAGCAGGCAGAAAAACCCAACGGGAACCTGACACTCGAACTTGGACGGGCAGCACGCGCCGAAGATCTTGCAAAAGCAGGCTTCGACGCAATCGTGTGCGCGACAGGCACTTCCAATGCAATACCGCCCATCCCCGGTCTAACGGAGCTTGCAGCATCGGGTCATGCCGTGCTGGCAACGCAGCTACTGCGCCAACCCGCGCTGCTTGGCAACGCCAAAACCGTCACCATCATTGGCGGAGGGGCCGTGGGCTGCGAGGTTGCCCAATGGCTCACCGTCGAACACGGCATACCACAGGTCAGCGTAATTGAAATGCTGCCTCACATGATGCAGGGCGCCTGCACGGCAAATCGCGGCCACCTACTCCATACGCTCAGGGGACGCAATGTGCGGCTCCTCAATATGACACGCGTCGAGCGCGCGGAAGTCGGCGGCAAACGCGAGTCTGGAGCCCCGTCGAGGTGTGCGCGTCTCCACTTGAGTCGCAACTGCCACAAAAACGTTCCCGACCCCTACGTCTCGTGGTCACCGGTCTTGCCCGAGAACGTCGAAAACCCGCTTGCACCCAAAATCGGCAACGACTGGAAGTCACTCGAGCTAACCTGCGACTTGGTAATCATTGCCTGCGGCGGACACCCCGACGACGCGCTGTTCTACAAACTGCAGCAGACGCACGCCGCTGACGAGCTGCATAACATCGGCGATGGGTTTGCGCCCGGCCGTGTGCTCGAAGCGGTCCGTGCGGCATACCGACTCGGCACCAATATCTAACACGAAAGGATGGGCTCACAGATGAACCTGACCTCCCAACAACAAGCCCTGCTCAACGGCGCCAAGGGCCCCGCCATGGCCAAAGTGGTCAAGACCCTCGTTATGTACGGCGAATGCTTTGGCGCTGAGCGTATGGTTCCCGTGACCGGCGCAAACGGTCATCTTGTCACAAGTTTTGGCCTCTCCATGCTCGGTCCAGTCTATGACCTTATGGATGAGCTGCTGAAAGACGGCGCCCTGTCCGGTCAGTCATTCTCGGTCGACCCGAGGCCCCTCGACCCCGCCGTCCCGGCCAACCCGCTGCAAAAGCTGCTGTTCAAGATTATGTATTCCAAACAAGACGATTATGAGGCACAGCTGCGCAGCATGGGTCTATTGGACAACGATGCTTTCACCTGCACCTGCTACCAGCCCGAGGTTGGCAATCGACCTCGGCGTGGCGACATCCTAAGCTGGGCAGAAAGCAGCGCCGTGGTCTTTGCCAACTCCGTGCTGGGCGCTCGCTGCAATCGCAACTCCGGCATCATCGAGATGTTCGGCTCAATTGCCGACTTTGTCCCGGAATTCGGCCTGCTCACCGATGAGGGCCGCAAGGCGACCTGGATCATCGAAGTCGACTGTAAGCGCAAGCCCGAAGCGCAAGTGCTTGGCAGCGCCATTGGCATGAAGGTGATGGAAGACGTCCCTTACATTAAAGGCCTCGACCGCTGGCTTGGCCGCGAACTCACACCCGGCACGCAGGACTACCTTAAGGACATGGGCGCCGCCAGCGCATCGAACGGCGCTGTCGGGCTCTACCACGTGGACGGCATCACGCCCGAGGCCGTCGAACAAGGCGAACACCTCATAGCACCAGACGCCCAAATCTATCGCATTGACGACGCCGAGCTGGAACGCATCCGCTCGAGCTACCCCGTTATGTGGAAGAACCCGGGCGCGCGCCCCAAGCTTGCCTTCATCGGCTGCCCCCACCTCTCGTCTGCACAACTCGCCCATTGGGCAGACGCCATCTGCGATGGGCTGAGCGCCTCCGGCAAGTGCCGCGTGCAAGTACCCACTGTACTGACCGCCGCCCCATCCGTGGCAGACGCCTTCCGCAAGACTGCGGCATACAGACGCCTCTCGACTACCGGTGCCGTCGTCTCGAGCATCTGCCCGCTTATGTACACCAACAACCCGCTGTGCGGCAGCATGCCCATCATCACCAACTCCAACAAGTTGCGTACGTACTCGGCATCGCGCTACTACACCGACGACGAAGTGCTCGCCTACGTCACCACCGGAAAACCAATCAAATAGGAAGGCGACTCCTCATGGAAAAAATCTTTCACGGCCGCGTCGTTGTCCCCGGAACTGCCCACGCCAAGGCACTTGTCTCTCACGGAGGGCTCAACACGCTCGCATCGTTTCAGAAGGCACTGATGTTTGGCGACAAAAAGGCCACGTGTTCCGACCAAAACAATCCCGACTTGTACGGCAAACCTTTGGCGGGATGTGCCTTGTGTCTTCCGCAGACTATCGGCTCCACCACAGGCGGCATGGTGCTCTTCTGCGCCACCAAAATGGGGCGCCAACCCGCATGCCTGCTGTTTTCCAAACCCATTGACAGCCTTGCCGCCGCTGGCGCGATCCTCTCGGGTGTATGGACCGACACCCCCATGCCCACCATTGACAACCTGGGCGATGAGTTTCTCGATGCTGTGTCGACGGGAGACGCCATCACCGTGACCGAAGACGGCACGGTCATCGTCGGCTAAGGCTATCCGACCCGCCGCCCGCAGATGAACAACGTGTTTCGCCATTTCCCACGCGCGGTGCGGGCGATAATCTTGACGTATTCGATATACAACACGAAAGGAGTCCCACCATGGGAGCATCGGTATCGGTCGCACAGGGCGCGCCTCTTGATGCAGGCACCTACAAGGCAGACGAGGTAGCCGTCGAGCGCTTTTGCGAATTGCTGCGCATCCCCACCGTTTCGCGTGAGAACATCGCCGAGCGCGACGATGAGCCCTTCAGCCAGTGGATTCCCACGCTTCAGCGACTTTATCCGCATTTCTTTAAAGTCGCCGAGCTCACACGCGTCGACGACTTTGGCATGCTCCTGCGTTGGCCTGGCGCCGATTCCGCCTTGGACCCCATCGTCATGATGGCGCATCAGGACGTCGTGCCCGTCGAGGGCCAAGACTGGAAGCACGATCCCTTTGGAGCCGAGATCTTCGACGGCGAGATCTGGGCCCGCGGATCACTCGACACCAAGTGCATCGTCTCGGCTTTCTTCGAGGCCGCCGAGCATTTGATTGCCCAGGGCTTCGTTCCCCCGCGCGATGTCTGGTTCTTCTCGAGCGATGGCGAGGAAATCGCCGCACCTACTGCAACCCATGCAGTGCAGTGGCTTCGCGAGCATAACATCCATCCCTACATGGTGCTCGATGAGGGTGGCGCCGTGGCAACCGACGCCCCGCTCGGCGTCACCGAACCCGTTGCCATGGTAGGCGTGTCCGAGAAGGGCCACGTCGACCTTGCCGTCACGGCGCGCGCCGACGGCGGCCATGCCTCTACGCCTGCGGCAAACGATGCCTGCCGTCTTCTCTGCCGTGTATGCGAGACTATCTCGGCCAACCCCGGCAAGCCGCAGCTCACGCCCGCCGTCGAGGCCACACTGACCGAGCTGGGTGCCCGCAGCAGCGCGACGTTTCAGGCAATCTTTGGCAACCTGTGGCTCACGCGCCCCGCGGTTACCAAGATCATGGCCGCCAGCCCCGAGACCTCGGCCATGCTGCGCACAACCTATGCGCTCACGCAGCTCGAAGGCTCCAATGCGCACAATGTGCTGCCACCAGTTGCTCGCGCCAACTTCAACGTGCGCATCGCTCCGTTCGAGACCATCGCCGATGCCGTTGAGCGCGCCCGCAAGCTCGCCGCCCAGCAGTGCCGCGCCTCGGGCGTAAGCCCCGACCATGTCACCGTCGAAATCAACGAGGCGATTCCCTACACCGAGCCCGCGCCCATCTCGCCTTACGAAGACGATGCCGCCTTCAACTACATCCATCGCTGCGTGTCGGGTGTCTATCCCGAGGCCGGCTTTGCTCCCTACGTGCAGAACTCCTGTACCGACTCGCGCGAGTTCAACGAGATCTGCGATCGCGTCTACCGCTTCTGCGGCTTTATCTACTCGGGCGAGGCGCGCAAGCTCATCCATGCCGCCAACGAACGCATCGGCGTCGACGTCTACAAGCGCGGCATCGAATTCTATGTGGCGTTTCTCGCCAACCTTGAACAACTGTAGAACGGGGGCCGATAGCACCCCTCCCCGCTTTTACCGACCAGGAGAACCAGCATGACCCAACCAAATCTTAAGCGGGCGGCCCGGCTCGACACCAAGGCCGTCGCCCTCGCCTCCCTACCCTTTATGGGCATGATCAGCTTTTGGCAGGTCTACGACGGCATCGTTCCCAAGATGCTCACAGGGACCTTTGGCCTATCCAACTCGCTCACCGGCGCGATCATGGCCATCGATAATGTCTTTGGCCTGTTCCTGCTTCCGCTCTTTGGCATCCTCTCGGACCGCTGCGCAAGCAAACTCGGGCGTCGAACGCCCTTTATCTTGGGCGGCTCCGCGGTGGCAATGCTCTCCGTCCCGCTCATCGCGATCGCCAACAACATGGGCAGCCTACCTCTGCTCATTGGCGCGATTATCCTCACGCTTTTGGCAATATGCGCCTACCGCACCATGACGGTTGCCATTGTGGCCGATATTACGCCTCGCCCACTTCGAACCAAGGCGGACTCAATCGAAAAGATCGTCGGCTATGCGGGAACGGGTCTTATGCTCGTCGCCATCTCGGTCATGGTTCCCAAGGCCGACAAACCTGATTATCTTCCGCTCTTTATCTTGCAGGCCGCCTTTATCCTCGTGTCAGCCGTTGTCTACGGCATCTTTGTCCGCGAGCCCGCCCTCGTCGAAAAGATGCGCGAGAAATCGCTGTCAATGGGCATCGACGAGGATCAGATTGACAAAGACGACTCCCCCGAGGCCGGCGGTAAGGAACGCGTTGCAGACACCGACGTGCGTCGCTCCATCATCATGCTGCTCGCCGCAACGTTTTTCTACTACATGAGCTATAACGCCATGACCACCAATATCAGCCGTTATGCCGATTTGTTCTATGGCATGGAGGGCGGTTCCTATGCCATCATCAATATCGTGACGATTGCAGGCGCGCTGCTAAGCTACGTACCCCTGGCAAACCTTTCGCTCAAAATCGGCCGCAAAAAGGTCGCCCTGGGCACCGCCGTCATCATGGTTTTGTGCCCCGCGCTTCTTTGGCTGGCACCCGGTTTCTCGCCCGTGTTGTACGGCGTCTTTTTGTTGATGGGCGTCGCGCTGGGCGGCGTGGACCTGTGCGTGTACACGATGATTCTGGAGTGCTGCAGCTCCCAAAGCGTGGGCCGCTACTCCGGTTACTACTACACCGTGAGCATGGCGGCTCAGGTGGCGACGCCGATTCTCTCCGGCATCGTTATGGACGTGGCGCCGTCGATGCTCTTCGCCTACATCACGGCAATGGGCATGATTATGGCCGCGAGCATTGCCACCGCCAAGCACGGCGATGCTATCTTGATCGACGAGGTCGCTCGCCGCGAGGCAGCCGAGTAAGAGACCGAATTGACTACCGAGCGAAAGGGGCCGGATAGGCAAAGTGCCCATCCGGCCCCTTTTCGGTTCATCCTCAAAAAGGCAATCGAAGCCTACCCCACCGTGACGGATTCCCCGGTAAAGGTGCTCACAAGCAACAAGATAAAGAACGCCAGATAACTGATGCTCAATAGGTAGGCGACAACCAAAAAGAAGACCCATCCGACATTGGTCTTGCCGTCGGCACGGCGTTGCTCGCGATTACGGCAGAGCCAAATCGTCACGCCAATGGCCACAATCAACAGCACAAGTGCCGCTGCGGCCAGTCCAGCAAGCGCAAACATCACGCCAATGCTCACAGCAAAAACCGGGAGCAGCAGCAAGCCGCACCCGCACCCACCAGGACTATACACGGCAGTCTGTCGGCGTCGTTCCATCGTCACTCCAACCTCAACATCTTTGAGCGCTACAACGCAACGGCCTGCTGAACGGGAACGATCTTATCCAGTTCCGGTTCGATGCGCCTCTTCTCTGCCTCAAGGTCAAACGCCATCTGGGCTCGAAGCCAATAGCCATCCATCAGGCCAAAGTAGCGGCAAAGGCGAAGGTCGGTGTCGGCCGTCACGCGACGCCTTCCCAAGATAATCTGCCCAATGCGTTGAGCCGGAATCCCGGTCTCCTTAGCAAGGCGATATTGAGAAATGCCCATAGGGGCAAGAAATTCCTCTTTGAGAAGCTCGCCAGGAGTCACCGGCGGCAGCAAATCGGACGCAGTCTCATCACTTGTGATAATCGACGATTTCGACATTCCAAGCCATCCCCTGTCTCCACTCAAAACAGACCCGATAGCGCTCATTGACACGGATACTATATTGACCGGCGCGATCGCCCTTCAACGCTTCAAGACGATTGCCTGGCGGAACGCGAAGATCATCAAGCGAAGCGCAGATCTGCAGTTGGCGAATCTTCCTCAAGGCGACCCGCTCAAAAGGAATGAACTTCCTAATCCGCACACCCATTGCAAAGCGTTCAGTGTCTTCATCTTTATATGATGCAATCATAGTATCGCCTTACGTTAATAACGTCAAACGTTTCTATAGAGCTACATCTCTATTATAGCGTACATCTGTTCGTATTTTCGAGAAGATGCGTCCCCGTCGACTAACAAAGCAAAAGCAATCGTTTGTAGACATCGAGTCCTTTGAGCAGGACTTCCTCGTCAAAGAGCATGGTATCGGTGTGAAGGGCACTCATCGCATAGGCTGGGCAGCCATCAGCGTCAATCGGGTTTTCTTGCCCCTCTGGCACACCCGTGCCCAGCAAGAAGAACACACCCGGCAGATGGCGCTGATAGAAGGCGAAGTCCTCGGCAATCAGCAAAGGCTCATCTACGAGCTGTAGTTCGGGCAAAGCCGGTGCAATGCGAGTGAACAACTCGGGGTCGTTGTCGACCGGCGGATAGCCCTCGGCAAAGTCGAGATCGTACGTGCAGCCCGTTGCAGCGCATGCCTCATCAAGCACGCGGCGCACGCCCTCACGCGCACGGTCGAACATGTCGTCTGTAAACACACGCAGACTGCCGGCAACATGGGCCTCCCCCGCCACCGCGTTGCAGACGGTACCGGCCTGCAGCAGACCAAACTTGCCGATACAGGGCTCGTCGGTGCCCAGCTCGTCCATCAGCTCGCGCTCGGCAACCAAAAACTTGGCAGCAGCCAGCGCCGCATCGTGCGACTCCTCGACCGGAACGCCATAGGTCTTAGCGATATGGATGCTCGTCCCGTGAATATGAATGTGTGTCTCACTCGAACGCGCCAGCAGCGGACCGGAACAACTCGCCAACGTGCCGGCAGGCAGATCGGGCCACACATGGAAGCCAAAAATGCGGTCAGCCCCATAGCGCTCGAACACACCGCTCTCGCATACCGTCTTGGCACCACCGGTCGTTTCCTCGGCCGGCTGGAACACAAAGAGAACGTTGCGCCTCATGGCGCCCGGCTGCTCGCGAATCGTACGGTCGACATACGTCGCGGCGGCAAGTGCCATGGCCATGTGTCCGTCATGTCCGCAAGCGTGCATCTTGCCGGGATGGATCGAGGCAAAGGCCGCTCCCGTCGCCTCCGCGATGGGCAGCGCATCCATATCGGCGCGAATCGCCGTGGCACGCGCGGCACCAACGCCAGCGTCGAAGAAAGCGCAGACGCAGCTGGGACACGGATGGGTCACCTCGCAAGCGAGCGGCGCCAACACGCCCTCGATATAGGCGATAGTCTGCGGAAGATCGAAATCGAGCTCCGGAATGCGATGGAGATCGCGGCGATAGCGACGGAGTTCTTGGAGCTCGGTCATAGAGAATCCCTTCGTGAGGCACATCTGTTGCAACTTATTGTGATACAGGATTGTGGCACACATGTTTCCAGCATATTGCTGCATTTTTTAAACGTTATATACAAATACTCTTGTTTGGTAAAGTGCAACGTGATAGGGTCTTTACCACTTGATAGAGGCGCGGGCACGAAGAGCCGCGGGCGAGCCGGCAGGCTTTGACCCCGTGGGGAGGCGAAACCCGCCGAACTGGGTTTTTCGGGCACGAACAACCTGGTGGGCCTGTGGGAAACACCCACAGGACTGTCTGCAGCAATGCGGGAGCGCTATCCGGACATTGGGTCCACGCTATGCGGATTCGATGCGCAGATGGCGCCGTCTGGATAGCGAGGTTTACGGGACATGGCATTGACCCCCAACGAGGCATATGCGGCCAAGCAGCCGTTTGTGGACAAGGAGACACTCGAGCATATCGTCGAGCAGTTCCCCACGCCGTTTCATCTATACGACGAGGCGGGCATCCGCCGCAACATGCAAGAAGTGCGCGACGCCTTTGCATGGAACCCGGGCTTTAAGGAATACTTTGCCGTCAAGGCCAACCCCAACCCGGCGCTCATCTCCATTCTCAACGAATACGGCTGCGGCTGCGATTGCTCGAGCTATACCGAGCTCATGATCGCCCGCTCGCTGGGCATCACAGGACACGACATCATGTTCTCTTCCAACGACACGCCGGCTGCCGACTTTGAGCTCGCCAACAAGCTGGGTGCCATCGTCAACTTTGACGACATCAGCCACATCGAGTTCTTTGAGCGTGTTGCGGGGCCCATCCCCAAAACGGTCAGCTGCCGCTTTAATCCAGGCGGCCTGTTCCAGCTCTCCAACGGCATCATGGATAACCCCGGCGACTCCAAATACGGCATGACCACCGAGCAGCTCTTTGAGGCTTTCCGCATGCTCAAGGCCAAAGGCGCCGAGGACTTTGGCATCCACGCATTCCTTGCCAGCAACACCGTCACCAACGACTACTACCCCAAGCTCGCGCGCATCCTCTTTGAGCTTGCCGTGCGCCTGGAGCGTGAGACCGGCGCACACGTCGCCTTCATCAATCTATCCGGCGGTGTCGGTATCCCCTACCTGCCCGAGCAGCAGGCCAACGACATTCACGCCATCGGCGAGGGGGTGCACACGGCCTACGACGAAATCCTTGTTCCCGCCGGTATGGGCGATGTGGCCATCTGCACCGAGATGGGTCGCTTTATGATGGGGCCCTACGGCTGCCTGGTCACCAAGGCTATCCACGAAAAGCAGATCTACAAGGACTATATCGGTGTTGATGCGAGCGCCGTAGATCTGATCCGTCCTGCCATGTATGGCGCCTACCACCACATTACGGTGATGGGTCAGCCGGGTGGCGCCGACAAGACCACAGCACCCGTTACGGACACCTACGACATCACGGGCAACCTATGCGAGAACAACGACAAGTTCGCCATCGATCGCGAGCTGCCGCATATCGACATGGGTGATGTGCTCGTGATTCACGACACCGGCGCGCATGGCTACTCCATGGGCTACAACTACAACGGCCGTCTGCGCTCCGCCGAGGTGCTGCTGCGCCCCGATGGCTCGGCCGACCTCATCCGCCGCGCCGAGCGCCCGGGCGATTACTTTGCCACACTCGACGTGCTGCCGAGCGGCCGAGAGCTGCTGGCCAAGTCGCGCGCCGAAAGTGCTCGCCGTCGTGCCCAAGACGAGCGCCTGGCCGTCGCCGCCCAATGGAACAAACGCATCCAGATCGCGGACGCGAAGGAGAAGAACATGGACATCCGCAATCTTGAGGGCTCGATCGTCGCCCTTGTTACGCCGTTCAAAAAGGACGGCAGCGTCGACTTTGACGCGCTCGAACGCCTTATCGATTTCCACCTGCAAAACGGCACCGACGCCATCCTCACCCTGGGCACCACCGGCGAGAGCGCCACGATGACCGACGACGAGGACAACTCCGTTGTCGCCGCCGTGGTCAAGCAAGTTGCAGGACGCGTCCCCGTCATCGCCGGCTCGGGCTCCAACTCCACGCAAACCATGCTCACCAAGTCGCTCACCTACCAGGGCTTGGGAGCCGACGGCCTGCTGCTCATCACCCCCTACTACAATAAATCCAACGAAGAGGGTATCTATCAGCACTTCAAGACCGTCGCCGATGCCGTGGACATCCCCTGCATCCTGTACAACATCCCCGGCCGCTGCGGCTGCGGCATCAGCGAGCGCAACGTGGAGCGCTTGGCTGCGCACCCCAACATCATGGGCATTAAGGAAGCCTCGGGCAACGTCGCCTACGCGGCCAAGATCGCCCACCTGCTGTCCGACGACTTCCGCATGTATTCGGGCGAGGATGCGCTGACCGTACCGCTCATGAGCCTGGGCGCCTCGGGCACCATCAGTGTGTGGGCCGATGTTCAACCGCAGCTTGTGCACGACATGTGCCACGCCTACCTGGACGGCGACGTGGAGCGCGCCCGCGACATCCAGATCGCCGGCCAGCCGCTCATCAACGCCCTCTTTAGCGAGGTCAACCCCATCCCCGTCAAGGAAGCGCTCGCTCAGATGGGTATGATCGAGGCAAACTACCGCATGCCGCTATGCCCCATGGCAGACGACACGCGCTCTGCACTTACCGATGCTCTGAAGGGAGCTGGTCTGCTTGATTAAGACCGTCATTATGGGAACGGGCCGCATGGGCTCGCTCATCCGCACTACCGCCGAGGGCATTGTCAACGCCGCTGGAGAGCCCGTTTTTGACATCGTCGCCCAGATCGGCTTCGACTTGTCCGAGCTCGAGAGCGCACCGGCGGCCGACGTCATCATCGACTTTTCGAACGTCGTGACCTTCGATGCCGTCGTCGCCTATGTCGAGCGCACGGGCGCAGCGTTGGTCTCGGGCACCACGGGCTACACACCCGAGCAGATGGATCGCCTGCGCGAGCTGGGTCAGAACGGCCGCGTCATGCACTCCGGCAATTATTCCATCGGTATCGCAGCCCTGCGTCATCTGGTAGCACAGGCCACACGCGAGCTGCCCGGCTTTGACTGCGAGATTGTCGAGACGCACCACAACCAAAAGGTCGACGCTCCTAGCGGCACCGCCAAGTTGCTGCTCGACGCCGTCGTCGAAGCTGAGCCCGAGGCAGGCTACCACCCCGTCTATGGTCGCGAGGGCATGTGCGGCGCGCGCGATCCCAAGGAAATCGGCATGCACTCGCTGCGCGGTGGCACTGTCGCCGGCGTGCACGAGGTAGGCTTTTTCGGCCAGGACGAGGAGGTCACGCTCACGCACCGCGCCACGAGCCGTCAGATCTTCGTCAACGGCGCCCTGGCAGCCGCGCAGAAGCTCGTCACCCGCGAGCCTGGCTTCTATACGTTCGACCAGGTCATGTTTGCCTAACCAGGTATCAACCGGATCCACTCAAAGGAGAGACAGCAAATGAGTAATGCAGCCGAGATGGATGCACAGGAGATTATCAACTACATCGCAACCGCGCCCAAGAAAACGCCCGTCAAACTGTACGTGCGCGAAAAGCCGGGCATGAAGGTCCAGTGGGGCAATGCGCACGTCTACGGCGGTCGTCGTGGCAAGACCGTCTTTGGTGACTGGGATGAGCTCAAGGCAATCCTCGACGCCAACGCCGACTCCATCGACTACTACGACGTAGAGAACGACTGCCGCAACTCCGCCGTGCCCATGCTCGACCTCAAGGGTATCAACGCCCGCATCGAGCCGGGCGCGATCATCCGCGACCGTGTCGAGATTGGCGATCGCGCCGTCATCATGATGGGCGCCATCATCAACATCGGCTCCGTCATTGGCGAAGGCTCCATGATCGACATGGGCGCCGTGCTGGGCGGCCGCGCCACCGTGGGCAAGAACTGCCACATCGGCGCCGGCACCGTGCTGGCAGGCGTCGTGGAGCCCGCCAGTGCCACGCCCGTCATCATCGAGGACGACGTTATGATCGGCGCCAATGCCGTGGTCCTGGAGGGCGTGCACGTAGGCAAGGGCGCTGTCGTTGCCGCCGGCGCCGTGTGCGTCGAGGACGTCCCCGCCGGTGCCGTCGTGGCCGGTGTCCCCGCCCGCGTCATCAAGATGCGCGACGAGAAGACCGACAGCAAGACCGGCCTGGAAGAGGGTCTGCGCCAGCTCTAGGGTTACGCGGTTTTACCAAACCGCGTAACTAGTCGACGCTGCACCTTTGGTTCCGTCGTTCTAACGAACGACGGATCTCTCGACGCTGCAAACGCCCCTAAGCGGCAATCTGACGTTCAATCGTCGGTCGCGTACCGAAGTACGCTTCCCTCCTCTTTCACGTCACCTTGCTCGCCTAGGGGCGTTTTCGCTGACTTATGCTCAGTCTGCAACTCAATTCAGCTCCAAGCAAAAAGGCCGAAGTCCCGAAGGGTTTCGGCCTTTGCTTTGTCTGAAGTTCAAGCGCAGTTTATCGATTCTCAATTGACCCGATGTTTTTGAGCTCGATGGAGATGAGGCCGTTGGGCTCGTTGACGAACTCGATGTACTCGGAATTCGAACCCATCTCGGCCGGGAAGCTGATTTCGATACCCGTGTCGGTACGGATCTTGTGATTGCGTACGGCCGCGCGCTCGACTTGCTTGCGCTCCACGGGAACGCGCTCGGGAACCCTCTCCTCGGTAAGTGCCGCGCGCACGCTTTCTTTGATGACCGGCTCGTCCTCAAAGACCTCATCGACGATATCCCAAGGCGGCAGCTCCTCGTCATCTTCAACCTTCTCGGCCACAGCGGCCTTAACCTTGGCGAGCGCCACGGCCGTGTTGGCGCCGTGCTCCTCGGCGACTTCCTCGACCACACGCGTCACGGTATCGATGACTTCCTTGCCCGACACGCCCGTGTCGCACTGCAGCAGGCCATCGGGGATAAGCATACGATCCTCGCCGGCAATCTTGCGCTTCTTGTCCACATAGCCGATCTCCATGGTACTCGCGCGCACGATGGCATAGCTCGGCACCTTTTGCGAGGGGTTCGGCAGAATGGCGTAGTGGCGCGCGATGTCGTTGCGCACCTCCCCCTCCTCGCGGCCCACTTCGTGCATAAAAGCCTGCTTGGAGCCCAGCAGCATCACGGCAAACCAGCGGGCATCCTCATCGTCGTCAAAGTCCGCCACAAGCACGTCAGTGGACTCGGCTTTCTCGGCTTTGGTGAGCTCGGAGGAAATAAACTCCGCAATCTGCTGCGACAGGTCAACGAACTCGCGCTCGCCAAAGAAATAGCCCTTGAGCTCGCCGCCAAACGCAGAGTTCTCGGCAAACGTGGCGCGTTTATTGTCGGCCGAGGTACGTGCGCGGCGCAGATGCGTGGTCACGAAGTTGCGCACGGTACGGCTCTCGATATCGAGCTCGCGCTGGCTCATGACGTTGACGGCAGAGTCAAAGTCCAGGATATGCAGAATCGCATGATTGATTTTCATATACGGCATTCCGTTCTAGATCGATTTCGGCACGAACCAGTATAGCGGTCGAGCCAGCCCCAGGTGCATCGAAGGTTGACGCATCGGGGGCAGGTTGCTTTGCACCAATGGCTAGCGCAGGAGCTCGGACTGCCAAGCCTCGAGCTGTTCTGCCAAACTCTTGCCGGCAGCGGGCATGTCGATCTGAGGTCGTTTGGGCAGCAGTGCGCATTTAAGGATTGCCACGATGGTCTGCGAGACAAAACGGCGCGTATCCTTGTCAAAGCCTTGCGCAGCCTGGAGCATCACGGGCAGGCTCTCGCGCAGATTCCCAGCGATATCTGCAAACCGCTCAGCACCCGTAGCCTCAAACACGGAGAACAACGCATCTATAAAACGCTCGCGCTCGCCAGGTGACACTGCAAGCAGCATCTCGCGAATAGAGCCGTCAACATATCGCGCGCCAGCAGACAGGCGTTCGCAATACACAAAATCGCAGCCGTCGACCACCCAGCTAAAGGGATTGTGCTGCAGCAGGCTGAACTCGGTGCTCTCAACGATGGCATAGTCCTCCTGCGTCTCGAACATCATGCCGAAGATCGAAGACTGGGGCAGGGTTTTATCGATACGACCAGAAAGGCTCGCAAAGGCGTTGCCGTTCAGAAACTCCTCGACGAAGCCCGGACCATCATGGGAATACGCCCGTTCGATTCGCTCACGGGCGGCATCGGAACACATCGCCGCACCGTACACCGCAAGGTTTCCACCCTTGGAATGACCTCCGCACAAAAGCGGCCCGTCAATCGCATCCGCCGCCTCGTCCACATAACGCGCCGCGGATTCCTGGGCCGGCACAGGATACCGAAACGCCATGTTAAAGTCCTCTTTCCAGCCCACAATCGTGCTGTCGGTCCCCCGGAAGGAAAGATAGCTAAACCCCGCCGGAAACCGGAACGTCATGGCTGCAAACTGCTCCGTCGCCACCACATCGCTCACGGCACGATAGCCGCAAACGTTCACGCCACGGTAGCGAGGACTTGCTGCCACGGCCTCCAACAAGGCCCTGCTACCCTCCGGGTCCCACAAGTCGCCAATCATGTCCCGGTAGCACTCGGCACGCAGCAGCTCGCGTACGTCTAGGCCCTGCCAGTTCGTCAGCTCCGCCATATCACCCGGCAAACGCAAATAGGACAACCACGCAAAGACCAGGCTATCCACCGCGCAGAACGGCCGCTCCTCAAACGGATCAAACGCCGTCTGGGCATAGGTCAAAAAATTAGGCGAATCCGACATGGCCCTCCCATCAACAATGGTGCAAGGGGGACAGGCTGGTTTTGCACCGATTGCACCTCATTTGATGCAAACAAACCTGTCCCCAATGCACCAAAAAGGCGCCCGGGTCACATGAATCCGGGCGCCTTCATTGTAGCTTTTCGCTCTAGCGAGCTTGATTTAGCAGGAGAAATCAACGCTGTCGATGATTTCCTTAAGGGCCTTTGCAGAGACGGTGAGCTCATGCTGCTCGTCATCGTTCAGCGGCACGGGAACGCGGCAAACGACGCCGTCGCGGCCAACGACCGTCGGCATGGAGATGGCCAGATCGGACAGGCCGTACTCGCCCACCATGAGCGAGGAGACAGGCAGAACGGTCTGCTCATCGCGCATGACGGCAGTGCAGATGCGCTTGACGGCCATAGCGACACCGTAGTAGGTGGCGTGCTTCTTCTCGATGATGGTGTAGGCGGAGTTCTTGACGTCCTCGGCGATGCGCTTCTCGGCAGCCTCATGCTCCAGGTGGCCGTGAAGCTCACAGAAGGTGTTCAGCGGCACGCCGGCAACCTGAGCGCTGGACCAAGCGACGAACTCGGAGTCACCGTGCTCGCCCATGACGTAGGCCTGGACATCGCGCGGGTCAACCTCGACGTGAGCGCCGAGCATCTGCTGCAGACGGCCGGTGTCGAGCACGGTGCCGGAGCCGATGACATGGCCCTCGGGCAGGCCGGACATCTTGATGGCGGCGTAGGTCAGAACGTCGACCGGGTTGGAGACGATGAGCAGAATGCCGTCGAAGCCAGACTTCTTAATCTCGGGAATAATGGACTTAAAGATGCTGACGTTCTTATTGACCAGGTCCAGGCGGGTCTCACCGGGCTTCTGGGCAGCGCCAGCGGTGACGACGATCATGGCGGCGTCGGCGACATCGGAATAATCGCCGGCGTAGATCTTCATCGGCTCGGCAAACGTCATGCCGTGCGCGATATCCAGAGCCTCACCCTCAGCGCGGTTCTTGTCCACGTCGATGAGAACCATCTCGGAGAACAGACCACTCTGCATCAGCGCGAACGCCGAAGACGAACCGACGAAACCGCAGCCGACAATAGCGACCTTCTTCTCGTTAACCATTAGAAACTCCCATCTCTCTCCACAAACAAGCCGCCCGGGAACGACCCGAGCGGCTTGCCGTAATCCCAATACATCCAATCGGGACTTTGATTATGCTCCTATTCGCAGCCAAATATCGACCGTTTGCCGAAATTATTTGCAGAATTCGTAAAATAACTGCACGAAATCGGTTTCGAGCTATTGACGAGCCGAAATGGCTTTCTAATACAGGCCCGCTTCGCGGATGGCCTCGACAGCCAAAGCGATCTGGTCGGGCGGCAAAACCAGCGCCATGCGCACGTGCCCCTCGCCCGAAGGACCAAAGCTCGCGCCCGGCGTCACCACAACACCGGCCTTCTCCATGAGCTCCTCGCAAAACGCCATGGAATCGGTGCGACCACCGGGAAGCTTGGCCCACACAAACATGGAGCCATGCGCGTTGGGACGCTCCCAGCCCAGGCCCTCAAGACCGTCGCACAGGGCATCGCGACGCTCCTGGTACTTCAGACGCTGCGCCTCGACCTCATCACGCGGACCGTTCAGGCAGGCGATAGCAGCTTTCTGGATCGGGAAGAACATGCCAAAGTCGATCTGGCTGCGTAGCTTGGCAAAGGCAGAGACCACGTCCTCGCGGCCGACCAAAAAGCCGATGCGAGCACCGGTGACGTTAAACGACTTGGAGAGCGAGAAGAACTCAACGCCCACCTCGAGCGCACCGGGATACTGCAAGAAGCTGCCGCCCGGCTCGCCGTCGAACACGATGTCGGAGTACGCGTTGTCATGGACGATGAGCAGGTCGTGCTCGCGGGCAAAAGCGATGATCTCCTCGTAGATCTCGGGCGTGCCCACCGAGCCCACCGGGTTGGCGGGCAGCGACACGATCATATACTTGGCGCGGTCGGCCACTTCGGAATCGATGCCCGCCACATAGGGCAGGTAATTGTGCTCGGCAACCAGCGGATAGTACTCGAGCTTGGCATCGGCGATCTTGGCACCCGCCTCAAAGACCGGGTAGCACGGATCGGGAACCAAAATAGTGTCGCCCGGATCGAGCAGGGCCAGGCCCAAATGGCCCACGCCCTCCTGCGTGCCGTTGCACGACTGCACCATGGACGGCGTAATGCCGGAGACACCAAAGCGACGCTCATAGTAATCGCACACGGCCTGCTTGAGTTCGGGCAGGTCACGCAGGGCATACTTCCACATCTCGGGATCTTTGGCTGCTTGCGTGAGCGCCTCGACCACGTGGTCGTACGGCTTAAAGTCGGGCGTGCCCACACTCATGTTGTAAATGGTCTTGCCCTGAGCCTTCAGCGCGAGAAGCTTGTTGTTGAGCGAGGCGAAGACCTCCGCGCCAAAGCGGTCGAGACGCTGCGATGCCTGCATGGTGCCACCTTTCGATATGAAAAACGCGGCGCTCCGACAAGAGCGCCGCGCGATACGGGCCATCAGATTGCAAAAGTGTAACGCTTGCAACCCCCGTATTGGTTCAATTTAGCCAACCTTAGTCAATTGCATTGAGCGCATCGATCTGCGCAAGCCACAGACGCGAGCTGGCGTCACTCGGCATACGCCAATCGCCGCGCGGGCTGAGCGTCACCGAGCCCACCTTGGGACCATCGGGCAGGCAGCTGCGCTTAAACTGCTGAGCAAAGAAGCGACGGTAGAACGTACGCAACCACGTGTGGACGGTCTTGGCGTCATAGACGCCCTCGAAGCTCTTGAGCGCCATGCGGTAGATCTTGCCGGGCTCAAAGCCAAAACGCAGCAGGTAGTAGAGGAAGTAGTCGTGCAGCTCGTACGGGCCCACCAAATCCTCAGTCTTCTGCGCAATTTCGCCGTCGCCCGTGGGCGGCAGAAGCTCGGGGGATACCGGCGTATCGAGGATGTCGAGCAAGACCTCGGCAATACGCCCGCCAAAGACATCGGCGGCATAACGCACCAGATGGCGCACAAGCGTCTTGGGCACGCTCGCGTTGACGGCGTACATGCTCATGTGGTCGCCGTTATAGGTAGCCCAACCGAGCGCCAGCTCCGACAGGTCGCCCGTGCCGATGACAAAACCGCCAGCCTGGTTGGCCAGGTCCATCAGAATCTGCGTACGCTCGCGCGCCTGGCTGTTCTCGTAGGTCACATCCTGAACTGCCGGGTCGTGCTCTATGTCCTTGAAGTGCTGTTCCACAGCCGCGTGGATCGAAACCTCGCGGAAGCTCACACCCAGGTCGTGAGCGAGCGACTCGGCATTCGACTTGGTACGATGCGTCGTGCCAAAGCCGGGCATGGACACGGCCGTGATACCGGTGCGCGGCAGCCCCAGCGCATCGAAGGCACGCACGGTCACAAGCAGTGCCAGCGTGGAGTCCAAGCCACCCGAAAGACCGATGACCGCAGCCTTGGTACCCGTATGGGCAAGGCGGGTCTTGAGGCCGGCGGTCTGCAGGTCGAGGATGGTCTCGCAGCGCTCGGCCAGGTCGCCATGGTCGGCCGGCACAAAGGGCGCACGGGGGAAGACACGGTCGATGCCGAGTGCATCGTGCAGGACAGGTTCGTCTGCCAGCACGCCCTCAAACGAAAATTCAACGGTCGTGGCCTCCGGCGCATCGTCCGCGCGCGTCCACGTCGTCGAGCGACGGCGCTCGGCAACCAGGCGGTCAAGGTCAACGTCGGCGATGGCCATATCGCAGGTAAGCAGTTTGGTGGCGGCGAGCTTCGAGCCGTTTTCGTAGACGAGGTTCTCACCCGCAAAGACCATGTCGGTCGTGGACTCGCCCTCGCTCGCGTCCGCGTAGGCATAGGCGCAGTACAGGCGCGCGCTCTGATTGGAGATAAGGCTGCGGCGATAGTCTGCCTTACCGATAATCTCGTCCGAGGCCGACGGATTGAGAATCACCGTCGCACCGGCAAGCGCCATCTCGGTCGAAGGGGGCGCCGGCACCCACAGGTCCTCGCAGACCTCAACGCCCAGCACCATGTCCTCGGCACCTTCATCACAGCAGCGGTAGACAAGCCCCGAACCCAGCGGAACCGGACCCTGACCGGCAAACTCGACCCACACAGGATCTGCGGGCGCCGGAGCAAACCAGCGGCGCTCGTAGAACTCGCCATAGTTGGGCAGATACTTCTTGGCCGTAAGACCCAAAAGCTCGCCCGCGCAGCACACGGCGGCGCAGTTGTAGATATTCTCGGCAACTGCAACGGGAAGACCGATGGTAAAGACAATCGGCAGCTCGCGGGTTTCATCGAGAATATGTGCCAGTGCGGTCTCGCAGGCATGCAGCAATGTACGGTTATGGAACAGATCAGCCGCGGTATAGCCGGTCAGGTTAAGCTCGGGCAGCACCAGCGCGCGGACGCCGCGCTCGGTAGCCTCGCGAACAGCCGCCAGCGCAACCTCGGCATTGCCCTCGACATCGGCCACGCGAATCCGCGGCGACGCCGCCGCCACACGCAAAAAGCCATCAGACTGAGAAAGGTGAAGATTCATAAGAATGCTCCCGTGCGTAGACGCCATTCACAACAATTAGCAAGCCCTATTGTAGTTCAACCGCCGGGTGTAACCGCATCCCACCAACTTGGTGAGCAATTGATGAGTTGATGATATCTGTTAAATGTCACGTACGATTCACATCTGGTGGGTACCCTGATGGCTACATGAAACGAAGCAGATTTACACCGGGAGGGCCCCGTATGACAACCAAGTACACCGACGCGCCGCGCACGCGCGTCATGACACCAGCCGCGCTCAACAACGGCGTTCACGAAAACCATTCCATCGGACAGACCATGGCCATCGCGCCCAAAAAGGGCCTGTTCGATGACATTTCCATTCCCCAGATCATCGCCGGCGCCGCAGCCGCCGCCACGAGCGTCGCGCTTGCTTCCAAGATTGGTATTGCCGGTTCAGTAATTGGCGCCGCCGTGAGCTCGGTCATCACCGTTGTGTCCTCGCAGGTCTACCGCCACTTTATCTCTGCCAGCGCCAAAGCCCTCAAAGGTACGCACGCCGACGTCGACTACCCCGCCGGCGCCTATGAACCCGTTGAGTTTAATGCCGAGGAGCACTTAGGCGGCGCCGCAACTACCCAGGAGATGCGCCAGATTGCAGGGCGCGCGACCACGGCGCGCGTCGCCCCCGACAGCCTGCGCGCCAAGGCGGCGGCAGAGCGCAGCCAGACGCAAAAGAAGGTCATCATCTTCTCGATCGCCATCGCCATCGTCGCGGTCATCGCCTGCGCCGGCGCCATCCTTATCACCACTGCCGGTGAGGGCCTGGGCGAGCGCCCCGAGCCGATCCTTTCGTCGCATACGACCGAGCACGACGCGGATAGCTCCGGTCAATCGCAAAGCCAGCAGGACGACCCGCAGGGCAACTCCGCATCCACCGACTCGTCATCGAACACCCCCGATCAATCGCAGGGCGCCGATTCCTCTACGGCCAACAGTGGCACGCAATCCAGCACGACTGACTCAAGCCAAACGACTGACGGCTCTCAACCGAGCACAGGCGACCAGACGAGCGGCAATGCATCGGGCACGGGATCTACCGACAATAGCAACACCAACAGTTCGAGCGGAACCGCTTCCGGCACGGCATCAGACAGCTCGAGCCAAGACACGGCATCGGGCAACTAAGCACGTTTGTCTCTCATAGATAACCGACCTGCATAACGGGCGCGAACCGGCAACGGTCGCGCCCGTTTACCTTGGGCGACGAGATGGCAAGGCCCGTGCGATGGTAAGATGCTTTGGTGTGTAAAGAGGAGATTTGCCATGAGCAAGACAATAGTTACGCCCACGCTATCGCTGGGCAACCACATCTATCTGTATCGTCTGCTGCGCGACGCGATTGGGTGCGGCAAGCAAACGTTTATGACGCAGGTCGAGGAGGCGCTCGCCGCCGGCGACATGACCGCTTATGACCTGGGCTTCGAGTCCACGCGCGAGCTGCTCGAGGAGCTCGACGACTGCATTAGACTGACCGTCTTTAAGGGCGGTCGCCTGTATGCCACCGTCATCGCCAACGATACCTGGGATGCCGCCCTTGCCAAGGGCGAGGACAAGCCCAAGGCAGCCAAGGGAGCCAAGCAGTCCTACAAAAAGAAAAAGCGCGGCGAGAAGGACCTCAGGGCCGTGCGCCCTAAGCACGTTAAGCGTCCCGAGCCCGAAGCCATGGTTGAAGCCGCGCCGGAACCCGAGCCCGAGGCAGAGATCGAAGTCGCTATTGAGGTAACAGCAGAAGCAGAAACCGAAATCGCCGCCACGACCGATTCCAAAGTCATATCCGAGCAGGAAGCCACTGCGGAGCTCGACGAGGCTCCCAAGTCGACAACCGAAGAAGCCGCTGACCAGCCTGAGACGCCTGCGTTCCAAAACAGCGATGTCTTTGGCGACGACTTTGGCGACGAGGCTGAGGACGATCAGTCCGACGAGCCCGCCGATCAAGGCGCTACCGAGTCGGCGCCGGAGCCCGAGACGCCGCAGCCCGCCATCTCGCTCACGGTCGTCTATGATCCCGAGAACGCCAACGCCGGCATCACCACCATGGCATCCACGCCCATCGAGGCAAAGCCGAGCGTCGAGAACGAGAACGCGACGCAGGTTGAGGTTGAAACTGCAGCTGCGGACGCGCCCGTCACCGTGGAGTCCGCAGATTCCACGATCAAGCCGAAAACGACGCCGGAGTCCGCACCCGTCATCGAGTCCGTGCCCACCTCTGCTTGCGACCAAATTCCCGCACCGGCACCAGCTTCGGCACCCGCAGCAGCCCCAACCCCCGCACCTGCAGCGCCCGCCATCCCCAAGGACTTCCCCGTCGATTTCACAACCGAGATCTTCTGCCCCGGCCCGCTTCTGCACCAGCTGTCAACCTATCTCCCCTACGGCGCCGACACCCTCGGCATCGTCGGCGAGTACTACTGGATCGCCCGCGAGCGCGGTACCATCGAGGTCGCGCGAAACCGCGCAAGCTTCCCCCTGCACTACACGCAGGCCGGCGAGCGCCACGAAGTCACCGTGCGCATCCGCCGCAACACCACCGGCGGTCTCGGAGCCGCCTGGACCATCGATAAAGTCGAGCCTTCTACCAAGTAACAAAAAGGGACGATAACCCTCAAGGTTATCGTCCCATTCTCGTTAGGCCACCTGAGCTCGACTAGTCGCGCGTGAGCTTGCGGTGAATACGATGCGGCTGGGCTGCGTCCTCACCCAGGCGCTCGATGCGGTTGGCCTGATAGGCCTCGAAGTTGCCCTCGAACCAATACCAGTTGCCCGGATTTTCGTCGGTGCCCTCCCACGCCAGAATGTGCGTGGCAACGCGGTCCAGGAACATACGGTCGTGGCTAATGACCACCGAACAGCCCGGGAACTCGAGCAGCGCCGCCTCGAGCGAGGACAGCGTCTCGACGTCGAGGTCGTTCGTGGGCTCGTCGAGGAGCAGCAGGTTGCCGCCCTGCTTGAGCGTGAGCGCCAGGTTCAGACGGTTACGCTCGCCGCCGGAGAGCACGCCGGCGCGCTTCTGCTGGTCCTGGCCCTTAAAGCCAAAGCTCGCCACATAAGCGCGGCTCGGAACCTCGGTCTCGCCCACCATCATGTGGTCCAGGCCGTCCGAGACGACCTCCCACAGGTTCTTATCGGGGTCGATGCCGGAACGGTTCTGGTCGACGTAAGAAATCTTGACGGTCTCGCCCACCTCGAGCTCACCCGAAGTCAGCGGCTCCAGACCCACAATCGTCTTGAACAGCGTGGTCTTACCGACACCGTTGGGGCCGATGACGCCCACGATGCCGTTGCGCGGCAGGGTGAACGAAAGGTCATCGATGAGCACGCGGCCATCGAACTCCTTGTGCAGGTGATGGGCCTCGAGCACCTTGTTGCCCAGACGCGGGCCCACAGGGATGCGGATGTCGGTCCAGTCGAGCTTCTGGCTTGCGCGGGCCTCGGCCTCCATCTCCTCGTAGCGAGCCAGACGGGCCTTGTTCTTTGCCTGGCGAGCCTTGGGCGAGCTGCGTACCCACTCGAGCTCGGCCTCCATGCGCTTGGCGAGCTTGGCGTCACGGTTGCCCTGAGCCTCGATACGCGCGGCCTTGGTCTCCAGATACGTTGAGTAGTTGCCCTTGTAGGGATAAAGGTGGCCACGGTCGACCTCGCAGATCCACTCGGCAACGTTATCCAAGAAGTAGCGGTCGTGCGTAACGGCAAGCACCGCGCCCTGGTAGTTGTGCAGGAAGTGCTCGAGCCACAGGATCGACTCGGCGTCCAGGTGGTTCGTGGGCTCGTCGAGCAGCAGCAGGTCGGGAGCCTCGAGCAGCAGCTTGCACAGGGCCACGCGGCGGCGCTCGCCGCCGGAAAGTACGTTGACCGGCATGTCGGAATCGGGCAGCTGCAGGGCGTCCATGGCCTGGCCGAGCTTGGAATCGATATCCCAGCCGTCGGCGGCGTCGATCTCGTCCTGGAGCTTGCCCATCTCGGCCATGAGGGCGTCCATGTCGCAATCCGGGTCGCACATCTCCTCGCCGATCTTATTGAAGCGATCGACCTTGGCGATCATATCGCCAAACGCCATGCGCACGTTCTCGATGACGGTCTTGTCGTCATCGAGCGGCGGCTCCTGCTGCAGGATGCCCACAGTGTAGCCGGGGGTGAGCCTGGCATCGCCGTTGGAGACCTCCTCGATGCCGGCCATGATCTTGAGCAGGGTCGACTTGCCCATGCCGTTGGGACCCACAACGCCGATCTTGGCACCGGGGTAGAAGCTCAGGGTCACGTCGTCAAGGATCACCTTGTCGCCATGGGCCTTGCGAGCCTGATACATCTGGTAGATAAACTCCGCCATATGCCTGTTTTATCCTTTCTACCTGCTGTTTTCCTATTCTTGTTTCGCTTTAGTGGAAACGAGATGGAAAAACCAGCTCTGAAACGTAACGAAATAGGGGCATGGTTGCCCATACCCCCTAATACTACCTGGGAAAAGTTCCCCCGGAACATACTATGAACTGCGTACGCTAGTTTTCCGCAACCTTAGCGAGCGGCTCGCTGCGATTTGCGCCACAGCAGATACGAGTAGACGTAGACGGCTCCAACCGAACCAAACGCCAGAACCGCAATCACCGCGGCCGTGACCTCGCTCGAAAGCACGCTACCCGCCACGCCCATCACAATCAGGCCAAAGCCCAGCACCATAAAGCAGGCACCGCCAAAGCGCTGCGTACGGCGCCAGTTCTCGGGATTGGCAAGCGCCCAAGGCGTCTTGATACCGAGCGTATAGTTCTGCTTCACACGCGGCAAGTAGTTGCCTACGCCGATGAACAGCAAACCGACAACACCGGAAATCAGCACGTTAACCGAACCGACCGCCGGCACCACGCCCCAGACCGTAAGCTCTCCCAGCCAGCTTATGGCGCACATGAACAAGGTGAAGGCGATTACGAAGCCCTGATAGAACTTGCCCGAGGTTCGATATGCCTCACCTTTGGGATCGATGCGCGGCACCACGCAGAACATTGCGAGAAGCACCAGAGGCAGCACGCCGAGCGCGGAGGCCATCCAGCTGGGACCCCAACCGTCGACGGCTCCGTTCGCGCCCCAGTGCGTGGGAATCTGCGCAGGCAAGCTCGGCATCACCATGAGGTGCGCTACGACATTGGCGACGCACAGAGCGATCAGCGCAATCCACACACACCGCGATACCCCCGTGGCGTGAATGCCCTTGTTTTCGTTATTCATCCTTATCACCTTCCGTGTTTGTAAAGCCCATAAACCAACCGATCAAGTCCTGCATGACGGTGGTGTTTAAGCTGTAAACGATGTTTTGGCCATGACGTTCGTCGGTCACCAACCCGGCGTTTTTGAGCGTCGCCAAGTGATGGCTCAATGACGGCTTGCTAATGTCAAAATGCTCGGCAAGCTCCCCGGCCGTGCAATTGCCCTCGCGCAGCAACTCCAAAATGCGCCGTCGCGTTGGATCGGTAAGCGCCTTAAAGCCCTCTCCCGGCATAAGACCTCCTCTCATCATCTCTCATGACGCGCACACTATACTCGATATTTAGATGTTTGTCTAACTATCTAATACAGCAGCATCTATAGAACATTCGTTCGTATTTAGCTACAATGGAAGTTGAAGCAGATGGGCCAGCTCCCTCTACCCGAGAAGGAGATGGACTATGAGTATTGACGATGTCCTGACGTTGTTATTGCTTGTAATCGCGGCTGTGGAGCTCGGCATCCACATTGGAGGTCGAATGAAATAGCCGCCCCCGCGTAATGCGAAGACGGCCACTTCTCACGCCATAAACGTGTTTCGGAGTTGGCCAACCCGCTGCAACGGGTGCCATCTGCTTCAATCCTATGCGAATCCCGATCCCATTTCAACAAGCTCCAAGGGCTCAAATGGAATCGCAATAATACCTATAATGGCGATAGCTAAAACACGACCTGCTTCCCCATCGGAGGATATTTATGACCGAAACCGCAGCCGCAGCCCCCATCGAGACACGCGACACTAAGCTCGAGATCATTATGGGGCGCGAGGCGCTCGACAAACTCGCCAACTCCACAGTGCTGGTGCTCGGCTGCGGAGGCGTGGGCTCCAACTGCTGCGAGGCACTCGCCCGCGGCGGCATCGGTCATTTCGTCATTCTGGACAAGGACATCATCGCGCCCAGCAATATCAATCGCCAGGCCATCGCCTTTCACAGCACCGTCGGCAAGCGCAAGGTGGACGTGATGGAAGCCATGATTCGCGATATCAATCCCGCCGCCATCGTTATCAAACGCACCGAATATCTGTTGAGCGATAACATCGACGAGTTCTTCGCGAGCGTTTTTGAGCAGACGAGCGACAAGCTCGATTACGTCGTCGACGCCATTGACACCATCTCGGCCAAGCTCACCATTGCCAAATATGCTCAGGACCACGACATTCGTTTGGTTAGCTCCATGGGCGGGGCCAACAAGCTCCATCCCGAGTGCCTCCGCTTTGCCGACATCTTCGATACGGTACGTGACCCCATGAGCCGCATTATGCGCAAAGAATGCAAGAAGCGCGGAATCAAGAGCCTACACGTACTGTTTAGCTGCGAGGAATCGGTTAAGACACAGCCCCGCGACCCTTCCAACATCCACGAGCGCACCGAGCTGGGAACCGCCAGCTTTATGCCGCCTATCATGGGCCAGATGATCGCCGGCGAGGTTATCCGCCAGATCAGTGGCCGCGGCACTGAGCGCGTACGCTCCGATGGCCAACGTCTGGACTAGCGGAGCGCGCCGAGATGGAGCCCCGGTTATTTGATGCACACTGCCATCTTGATTTAATGGCTCACCCGGACGCCGTTGCCGATGAGGCGACGGTACTGGGCTTGGGTCTATTTGATTGTGGCGTCGATCCACGCGACTTCGCTAGCGTACATGGGCGAACCTGTCGCCCTCCCACCGTCATCAAGGGCATCGGCCTCCATCCCTGGTGGCTCGCCGACGAGCGATGCGGCAACGCAGAAATTGACCTACTCTGCCAAATTGCCGCGCAAGAGCGTTTTGTTGGCGAGGTCGGGCTCGACTTTTCCACGCGTTTTGCCGGAAGTGAGCCGCTACAAATACAGGCACTTGACCGGCTCTGCGATACACTCATGCAGCATCCTCTTACCGGGCGCGTGATATCAATTCACGCCGTTCGTTCGGCAGGGGCCGTACTGGACGTCCTCGAATCGCATGGACTACTCATCCCAAACCCCAACTCCCCCGCTATCATCTTCCACTGGTTTAGCGGCACTTCGGACGAACTCGCCCGCGCGCGTAATGCGGGCTGTAATTTTTCCGTCAACGAACGCATGCTTGCGTCTAAACGTGGACGCGAATATGCCCGACAGATTCCACTCGACCGTCTACTGCTCGAGACCGATGCACCGGCCGAGTCAAACACAGAAACAAGCGCACAGTCGCTCATCAGATCGCTCGCAAGGACCTCGATGCGCATTGCCTCACTCAAAAACTGTGACGCAAAGCGCATCGAGTCGGCAGTTTTAGCAAATGCGCACTCTGTTTTTGACCTTCGCTAACCCCTGTGGGCAAAAATGCCAAGGGGCATGCGAATCGCACAACGCAGTCCCTATTTTGGAAGGCAGTACAATTCGGCAGGATTACACCAATTCGTGCATGAGATCACGGTTGCGCGCATACAATTCGTCAAAGATATGACGGCGCGACGCATATAACTCGTGGGCAGTCATATCGGGCACGATTGTTTGCGCAACGCCAAGGACTCGGGCGAGTTCATCCCATGATGTATAGGCGCCACCTGCGAGAGCTGCCATGATGGCATCACCGAAGCATGCGCCCACCGTAACCTTGGCAACCGAGACCTCGCGCCCACATACGTCGGCGATAGCCTGCATCCAAACTGGATTCTTGGTTCCACCTCCGACAAGCATAATGCGCCCAATTGGCAGTCCATGCTCTCGCTCGATAATGTCGACATGGGATGCAACGGTATACGCGACGCCTTCCAAGGCGGCGCGAACCATATGGGCTCGCGTATGCCTTCCGGTCAGGCCAAAGAAGACGCCACGCGCCTCGGGATCGTTGAGCGGGGTACGCTCCCCCGCAAAGTACGGCAGACACAGGAGCCCATCGGCACCCGGCGCCACATCGGCGGCATCATGCGCCATAACCGAATAGGCATCGGGGCCACCGTGGCCCTCGGCCTCTACGGCGTCGCGATACAGCTCTTGGCGCAGCCACGATGTGAGTGCGCCCGCCGTATTGGTCCCCGCGCAGATCCCGTAAGTTCCGGGAATGATAAACGTCCCTGGCCACAGGCGGGCATCATCGATCATATGATCAGCTAGGTAGATGAAATACGCCGTACTCCCCAACTGAACCATCATATCGCCGGGACGGAATACACCCGTCGAAATGGCCTCGGCACCAGAGTCGCCCGTTCCCACTAAGACAGGTGTCCCTGCCGCGAGCCCCGTCGCCTCAGCCGCACGCCGCGTAATCACCCCGGCAATATCGGTAGCCGACATTACCTCAGCCATCTGGTCAGGCCGGCAGAAACGAGCACATTCCCGAGCATCAACCTTCCAGGTGTAGCGGTCGTATAGGGGAAGAAAATCCTCCGCCAAATAACGGTCCACCGTAAAACGCCCCGTCAACTTTGCGCACAGAAACGATGACGCCGTCAGGAACTTCGCGGCACGTTCGTGCACCTCGGGCATATTCTCCTTAAACCACAAGATCTTGGGAGCAATATCTGACGAACAGGGATCATGCCCGAAAAGTTCGCGTGCGCGATCTGACCCATATTCGAAAAGGAGCTCGTCAATCTGCGGCTTCGAACGTGCATCGACTCCATACAAAATCGCGGGCGCCAGCGCATTGCACTCGGTATCGACCGGCACACAGTCGCAACCCAATGCGGAAAGGCCCACGCATCCGATCTGTGCCTCGTTAACTCCCGATCGCGCCACCAGCTCGTGCGACAAGCAGCAAAAATCGCCCCACCAAACTGCCTCCGCATCATGCTGGTACCATCCATCACGCGGGTTGTCCGTCTCGTGTCCACAAGAGGCTTGGCAAACGATGTTGCATCGATCATCGATTAAAACGCCTTTAGAGGCGCTTGTCCCAATATCAATACCCAGATAGAACGCCATGAGCGCCTACTCTCCTCGCGCCGTACGAGCGGCAGCCATAAAACGAACCACCCGCTCAACATCAACCGGAGCATCCAGCTTTCCGTCGCGCTTTAAGCACGTGCCGACAAACGCGCCATCGTAGTGAGCAAATACGTCAGCCACGGTATTTTCGCGACAACCGGTGCCACATACCACAGGCACTTCGCCAACACGCTCGCGGACCTCATCGGCAAGCTCGCCCGAAGCGCCACGACCGGCAGCCGAACCGCCGATGACCATCGCATCCGGCAGGCAATTAAAGAGAAGTGAATCGGCAATGTCCGCAGTCGTGCGGTCATTGAGATAAACCTCCCCCTCGCTCGTGATGAAGTGAAAAAGCTTGAGATCGTCCAGGCGCAGCGCCGCCTTGCGACGCATGGTGTGAGCGAAATCTCGGTTAATCAGCCCAAGATCACCGGCCCAGGCACCGCAAAAATTGCAGCGCGTGAACTGCGCGTCGACGGCAGCGCACAGCTCGATTGTGGCATCACCATCGTAAATAGCCTCAGCTCCCCAAGGAGTCGACAGATCATGGGATAGAGCCCCGATAACATAGCCCATCGATGCAAGGGTTGAGGAAGAAACGTGCTGCTCATAGGGCATCGAGAGCTCATTGGTAATCAAAATGCCATCGACACCGCCCTGCTGCAACGCCTCGAGATCGCGCTTGGCGGCTTCCACGACCTGCGACACGCTTCCGCCCGGGTAATACAGTGGATCGCCCGGCAGAGGACGCAGGTGCAGCATTCCGATAACCGGCTTTTCGGTCTTGAACATCGAGGTTAGAAACGACATAACGTGCTCCTTCATAGGGTTATTGCAGGGACGTTACTCCCCCAGCACCTCGACGTACACTTTTCGCTTCTGCGGACCGTCAAACTCCGCAAGATAGATGTTCTGGGCACCTCCGCACACGATGTGGCCATCTTGGACGGGAAAGAAGCAGCTGTTTCCACAAATCATGCTCTTGATATGCCCACAGGAGTTGTTACCGGTGGCTCCATAGCTCGGCAGGAAGTGTGCGTGCGCATAGGGGGCATCGAGTGGGGCGATGCGATCAAGCGTCTCCATAAGATCCGTCTCCACGCAGGGCAGCCCCTCGTTTACCACGATTCCACAGGTCGTATGCGACAAAATAATCGCCGCCAAGCCATTGGTCACCGAGCTGCGTTCGATGGCAGCGTGCACGTCTTCGGTAATATCGATGAACTGGTCCGGAGCAGTCGATAGATAGCTCAATGTCTCGAGCGTCACCATGTTTACTCATCCCCTTCAAGAAAACGCAGGGCATTACCCCAGTAGAGCCTTTCTCGCGCATCATCGCGCATGGACACGGTATCGAGCGCCCGCTTGAGTTTGAATGCACGGAAGCGCGGCGTATTGCTGGCGAACATCACTTGGTGCGATAGCGCGCGCTCATACCACAGCGGCCCCATATCGACCGTGAAAAGACGCTGCATCATCTCCTCGGGCGAATCGATGTAAGTGATAGAGGTGTCCGTGTAGCAGTTGGGATACTTGAGCAGCATCGCCACGGTCTCGCGCACCCAGGGCCAGCCAAAGTGGGTCAAACTAAAGCGCACATTTGGATGCGTTGCGATTGTGTGCTCAAATGCAAGCGGGTTACTGCGCGAGAGCTCTGCGCCCGGCTCCCAAGACATACCGGCATGGAAAACCACCGACTTGTTATAGCGCTCGCACAGCTCGTAAAGCGGCTCGGCCACAGCATCATCGGGGGCAAAACCCTGCTTTGCTGGATGCAGGCAAAGCCCCTTTGCCCCCAACTCGGTAAAGGCGCGCTCCAATTCGTCTGCAGCACCGCTCACCTGCGGATCAACGCTCGCAAATCCCCACAGACGATCGGGATGTGCGGCAACCAGCATGGCAATCTGGTCATTGGTGCCAAAATGCCCTCCGCATGCCGTGGTTACATCGAGCGGCATGAGCACGCTCTTCTGCACATCGCAGACATCCATCTCGACTTGAAGCTCATCCCAATCCATGGGGCCCATATGCCCCATACCAAATTCTCGTGACCAAAAACCGAATCCATCAGGCTCATCACCCGGCGTACAGATCTCGCCGTAGAGCATGGGCTGAACCAACATGTCGATAACCATTTCGTACTCCTTTCCAGGCATTTGACCCTAGTACGGCTCAAACGAACCAATCACTCGGGACGACAGCTCAGCGCCCGCCTTCATGCACGCCGGAATATCAAGGCCATCGATCACGCCCTTGGTAAACCCGGCAATATACGAGTCGCCGGCACCCACGGTGTTAACGACCTTCTCCGCCGGTACGATCCCGCACTCATAGAAGCGCTCACCGTCATAGGCAATGCTTCCCTTCTCGCCAAGCGTGGCAACCGCAACGCGCGGTCCCAATTCCTGCACGTGGCGTACCCAGTCCCGCAGCTCCGGAGTGTCCTCTTCAAACGACATGAACGCATAGTCTACGTAAGGAAAATGAGCCTCGCATGCATATTCGGGATCCTGGCTGAACACCGAGAAGTCCATAACCACCGTCTTGCCCGCATCATGCCATTCGGGCAGGAGGTCCAAACAATTGCCAAACAGGTCGGTGTGGATGATGTCATGCTCTAGGATAAACGCCCGGTCGTCTTCATTCGGTCGATATGTCTCCATTACGCCATCGATTGCCTCGAGATGCACGCGATCGACGCCGTCTTTCAATGCCATGAGCATCACCGAGGTGTCGCCATCCTCCACCCGCAGATGTGAGATATCGAACCCCTCGGCGGCCAGCGCCTCTCTCATCTTGTCTCCGTACTCGTCCTTGCCGACAACCGACACGGCGGATACCGAAACGCCCATTCGTGCAAGATGGATACCCCAGTCAATGCCGTTACCAGTCGGATAGAACACGCCGATGTTTTGATAGACGTCCGCGCAGCAAAAACCAGCCGCACACGCTTTAATACCCATGGTCTTCTCCAATGTTCAAAAGGGGACCCACCGCATGGCGAGCCCCCTTTTTTCGCGTTTCGCTTATTGTTTTGCATCGGCTGTCCAAGGCCTCATAGCCAGACCGCCGTACGCTTTCTTAAGCTATTCGACGATTGGCGCTCCGTGGCCCCAAGAACCTTCCATGCCGCACACGGTCGAGGCAAACCCGGCGGCAAAGTCGAGCGCGCGCTCGATGGCTTCGGCGCCATCCTCACCACGCTTGGCGGAATCGAGATAGCACATCAAAAACGAGGTGAGGAACGAGTCGCCCGCCCCCATGGTGTCCTTCATGTCCGTTACCGGTTTAGCCAGCTGGCGGTAATAACGCTCGCCGTCGTAAGCAATGCAGCCCTCGGCGCCCGCCGTAGCCGACACAAAACGCGGACCCAGGCCCTTCACCCATGCCAGACGCTCGCGAATCTCGTCCTCACTCGCAGCATCCGCCGCACTAAAGAAAGCAAAATCGACGTAGGGCGCAATCTGCTCGTAGTACTCGTCGGTGGAGTCGTCCGAAAAGTCAAAAGAAACCGTGACGCCCGCAGCCTTCAACTTGGGCAGCTCGCGCTCGGTAAAGCAATAGTTGCCCGAATGAACCACATCGAACTGCTTCATGTACGAAAGGTCAAAGCGATCGAGGACATAGCGCGCATCGCCACGGATACCGCCCTCGTTGGAGCCGAGGAAGACACGGTCACCGTCAACGACGGTCACGCGAGCCGCTCCGTTCTCGCCAATCATCTGCTCGCACTTGTCAAGCTCGATACCCTCATCCTCGAGGCTTGCAATGACATGCTCGGCAGCGGCGTCATTGCCAAAAATGCCCATGTATGCAGAGCGTGCGGCACCGCATTTCTTGGCATAAACGGCGAAGTTCACCGCATTGCCGCCGGGATACATGGTGTGGATATGCTCGTAGCGATCGACGACGTTGTCGCCAAATCCGAGCGCGTTAACGTTAAATGCCATGGCCTTTGTCCCTTCTAGTACTCGACAACACCCATATAGCGACGGAAATCGGGATCGTGATCAAACACCTTGCCGCGTGCAGCACGCAGCTCGCAGTTCATGGCGTAGAACAGCACCGGGTCCAGATAGGCACGGACGCTCGCCGGCACGGCTTCCATACCGTACTCCTTGGCATCGAGCACCATCAGCGTATCGGTATGCGTCTTAAGGAACGCCAGGGCGCGCTCGTCCATAGCACGGCACTCGCTGGAACCCATCTGCAGGAAGTAAAAAACGCCATCCTGAGTAGCCTCGAAGGGGCCATGGAAGTACTCGGCAGAGTGGATGTAGCTGCAGTGCTGCCACTGCATCTCCATAAGAGAGCAGATAGCGAAACCGTAGGTCTGGCTAAAGTTGGGACCGCTGCCCAGAATATAGAAGAACTCGTGCTCCTGGCAAAGCTTGGCAAAGCGATCGCCCAGCTCGGCATTTACCTTCTCGCGTGCCGGGGGAAGAATCTTATCCATCTCGGCGATACCGGCATACATATCGGCAAGATCGGCGTAGCCCTCCTGCTGATCGAGCAGCTCTGCCGCAAGCGACAGCGAAATGCCAGCGGGGACCTCGGCCTGCGGCACACCCTCGCCCCATGGGTAGACCCACGTGGTCCACTTGCCGGAGTCGATCTTGGATCCAGCGTTGTCGGTCTGGGCGATCACCGTAGCGCCGGCGGCAAGGGCAATCTCGCAGCCCTCGACGACCTCCGGGGTATTGCCACTGTGGCTGCAAGCGATGACCAGGGACTTCTCGCCCAGACGACGCGGACGCATAATGTCGAATTCACGTGCGGTATAGATATACGAAGTGAAGGTGGTTGCCTCGCGCTGCAGAAGCTCATGAGCCGGGATCAAATCGATCATGGAGCCACCGCAAGCAATCCAGTAGACGCTGTCGAACTTGCCCTTCTCGGCAATTGCCTCTTTGATCAGATCGTGTGCGTTCATATCCAGTTCCTTTCTTATTTGACCCGCAATCAATGACGTTGGTTGCGCAGCCGATAGTTGTTTTAGTCAATCAGATATTTCTCGAATGCGGCCATGTTCTTGGCATCTGCCGCGGCCGGGTCATCGTAGTAACGACCGTCCGTGATTTCCTGGCCCAGCATGCCGTCAAAACCATGGGCGTTGAGTGTGGCGACGAAGGCGTCCATATCGTGCTTGCCATCGCCCCACACCAGATGGCCATACGGGTCACCGTCGATAAAGTGCATCTCGTGAATTGCCCCATCACCAAAGACGGCAAACCAGTCCTCGAGTGTCTCGCCTGCAACGCCCATCGCGGTTGTATCAACCATGGGCTGTAAGTACGGGCTCGCGACCTCGTCAATCATGCGCTTCGCATCGGAAACCGTCGTCACAAGGTTGCTCTCCTCGGGACGCAGGCTTTCCATCGTAAGCACCAGACCGTGCTCGCCGGCATACTCCGCCAGAATGGACAAGTGCTCGCGGCTGCGCTTCCAGGCTTCCTCGCGGTCCTCGTCCCAGTCGCCCCAGCCCGAGTTGATGGACATACGGTCGCACCCAAGTACCTCGGCAAGCTCAATGCCGTGCTTAAAGTACGCCAGGCTGCGCTGTTCATGCAGCGGCTTGCGTGCGCAGTACTGCCAAGGATAGACAACATTCTCGGGGCACAGAGTACGATACCTAAGCCCACGGTCTGCAGCCTTTTTCGCCAGGACCTCAGCCTCAAAGTAGCCCGTATGGTCGAGCGTCACATGCGGCTCTGCGCACCACAGCTCAATGGACTCAAAGCCCAAACGCTGCTGCACATCAAGGAAGTAATCGAGCGACCACATGATGTAGTGGATATTCATGCCCGCAATCTGTTCGCGGCGCAGCGTCGGCTTGGATTCAGACATCTTATGCCTCCTTATTTCGATCGAACACGATTTGTCCGTCCGACATCGTCATGTCAACCGCAAGATCGCGTGCGTCGCGATAATCGAGGTCAAACACATCCCGATCGAGTACGCAGATATCGGCAAGCTTGCCGACCTCGAGCGTACCCAGCTCATCTTCGCGCATCAGATCGTACGCGCCCCCGGCAGTCCAAGCGCGCAAGAGCTCGACAAGCGTCAGCGTGTTGACCTCATTCACGGGCAGTCCGTCGGCGAAGAATCCGCCGCACGCGCTGTAGATTGACTCGCCCAGGCTCGGAATCAACAGCGGCAAATCCGTTCCACAGCACACCGTGCATCCGGAATCTTCCATGCCGCGGCGATTCCAGCTGTGCAAAAGTCGCGTCTCGCCAATTTGTCGACGCATCATCGACAGGCAATCCTCGCGCCGGTCCAGCGTCAGAATCTGCGGATAGACCTCGCAAATTCCACCTAACTTGCCAAACTCGACAAGATCGGTCGGGTCAGAGTTCTCGAGATCGGTAATCGCATGGCGGCGAAGCATCCGTCCATGCTCGTCTCGAGGCAGCGAGGCATAGAGCGCCACGGTGCGACGAACGGCGCCATCGCCCTGGCAATGCAAGGAATATCGGAAGCCGTCAGCATCAATTGCACGCAGCTCGTTCTCAATCAGATCCCACTCTGGCTCCTCGACGACCGTCTTGCCGGCAGCGCCCGCATCGGCCGAGTCCTCATAGGGGTCTATCATCTCGGCAAGCCCCGCCCATACGCCGCGATCGGTCATACGGTTGAAGCCAGAAAAACGAACGAACGGTCCCCGGAAGCGCTCTCGTGCCCCGCGAGCATATGGCAGATTTGCACCGGCACCCACCGGCTGCGACATCATAGAGACGCGAACCGTCAGCTCACCAGATTCCTCACGGCGAGCCATTTCGTCGGCAAAGCCGTAGTAGTCATCAAACGCCATCTCCTTGATGGCGGTAACGCCGCGCTCGTTGAGCATGCTCATGTAGTCCGAATACCCCGCACGCACCTCGGGCAGCACGAGGAAATCGCTCATCATACGCCAGATCTTCTCGGCATAGCATGCCTGAGGTGTAAAGCCATATCGCGCACTGGCGGCAGCATTGAGAACGCAGGTCTCCGCACCCGGTGTAAAGCAGACGACGGGGATATCGCCAAAACAATCATCAAACACAGCTGCCGTATTTGCGTTCTCGGCATCTGATGCCAACGTTTCGGGTAGGTTGTGGCCAAAAGCCGCCGCGCAATCCGGATGATCTTCTTTCCATGCACGCAAGAGCGACACGGCCTCTTTGGCATCATCGATGCCGGACAGATCAGACCCCAACGTCCGCAGCGCCCAACCCGTATAGAAGGTATGCACATCGATCAGGCCAGGCATGACAGTGCGGTCGCCCAGGTCAACTACCTCGTCCGCCTGGGTCAAATACGAAGCTACCTCACACTTGGTGCCAACCGCCTCAATTCGATTGCCACGGACCGCTACGAAACCTTCAAACGGCAGGTCCCCCGTACCGGTAAAGACGCTCTTAGACGTCAGGACCGTCAAACGATCAGACATCACAACCACCTACACCGGAAGCATGCCAGAGATTGCCGTTACGATCAGGCCAAAGACGACCATGAAAATGAAGAACTTCCAAATGGTCTTCCACCATTGACCAAACGAGATCTTTGCCACGGCAAGACCGGCAACCGTCATGCCCGCCACGGGACTGATGGTGTTGATGGTCTGATTAGCAAACTGGAGCGCGGTAACGGCGGCTTCGGGATTGAGGCCCATAAGCTCGGTCAGCGGACCCATGACGGGCATGGTGAGCGCCGCAAGTCCAGAGCTCGAGGGAACCAGCAAAGAGAGCAGGCCAAGGACGATATACATAAACGTGGTGTAGACGGCGGCAGGTGCACCGGCCAGTGCAGTAGCGAGCGCCTGGAGGATGGTGTCGATGATCATGCCACCCTCTGCGATGACCAAGATACCGCGAGCGATGCCGATGACGATAGCGGCATACGCAAAGTCGGCAATGCCTTTAACGAACTCCTCGGCGATCGTCTGCTGGTCAAGGCCGCCCAGGATACCGGCAAGCAAGCCCATACCAAGGAACACGGCGGAAATCTCATTCATGTACCAGCCCTGGGTAACAAGACCCCAGACGATAATGCCCATGCCGCAGGCAAAATCGATAAGCACGAGCTTCTGACGGGTAGTGAACTCTTCCTCGATGGAGGCATCGGTCACGGAAAACTCAATGCGCTTGAGCTTATCGTCCTCGTACACAATGGACGACTCGGGGTTTTTCTTGACGCGCATGGCGTAGCGCATGGCCCATGCGATACCGACGGCAGTGAAGATGACCCAAGAAACGGCGCGCAGCCACAGTTGCGGATTACCCTCGATGCCAATGATGCCCTGGGCGATCAAAACATTAAACGGGTCGATGGTCGAAGCACAATATCCCAGGTTTGGACCAAGGAAGCAGATGATGAATGCCGTCATCGAGTCATAACCGATACCCATCATGATGGGAATGAAGATGGCGTAGAACGGCAGGGCTTCCTCAGACATACCAAACGTAGTGCCGCAAATAGACAGCAACGTCATCGTGATGGGAATGATGAGGATATCCTTGTTCTTGAGCTTTTTAATCACACGGCTCATGCCGGCATTCAAAGCGTTGGTCTTGGTGATGATTGCGAACGATCCGCCAATCAATAAGACGAACGCAACGACGTCGGCAGCCTCCTGGATGCCCTTAGTAGGCGCTTGCAGGACCGCGAAGATATCCTGGCCCAGATTGATGGTCTCGCCGGTCTCGGAATCGGTGTAGTTCTTATCGACCTGTTCATAGGTTCCAGCAACGGCGACTTCACGCTCGCCCGCCGCTGTCGAAATCGTCTTGCGCTGATACTGACCAGAGGGAACGATCCAAGTCAGGACCGCAAAGACAACGATCAGCAAGAACATGATCGTATAGACATGCGGTAATTTGAACTTAAAACGTCTGTTTGTCTTCTTCGCCTTCGTATCTGACATAGATACCTCCAAAGAACTCGAGACTGCATCACATCTCGCTTCAACGCCTGCGCAAGGCAAACGTTCTATGACGTTCCATAGATTACCAGCAGCTTTTCCCATCATCAAGATAATTTCAAACTGATTGCCGCGACGCGGCTGAACGGTTGCGTTCGCGCCGTGAACGGTATGGAGACGCCCGGTGAGATGATCAACCGGGCGTCTCCATTCGCAATGTCCTAGATGTCAAAAACGTAGCGAGACCCAACGATCCGCTGACGACCGATGATAAACGGCCGCCGCTGCTCATCGAAAAAGAAGGCTTCCATATAAAACAAGGGTTCGCCAACGGGAACTGCCAACAGCCGAGCGACCTCGGGCGACGCGCACGCGATCTCGAGTGTGCACGGGTCGGTAAACGCGGGCGTACGGCCCGTCCGGTTACGCACGAACTCAAAAATGGATTGGTTAGATAGAGGTGCCGTTGATAGATAGGCGTTGTCCTCGTAAACATATATGTTGTTCTCGAGCATGACAGGGACGCCATCGGCAGTGCGCACGCGCTCAACGCAAATCAAGTCAGTTCCAACGGGAACACCAAAGAACTGTGCTTCGGTGGAATCCGCCGGCAGTATCTTTCTCGAAATGACACACGCCCCCGGTTCCATTCCGTTAACGCGGCATGCGTCCGAAAAACTCTGGACGTCATCCTTCTGGCGAATCTTGCGCTTAAGCTTGGGGGCATTGACAAACGTGCCTTTCCCCTGTCGCTTCGTTAGATAGCCCTGCTGGACGAGCTCCTCAATAGCGCGTCGCACGGTAACGCGGCCAACTTTATAGCTCTCAGCCAATTCGAATTCGTTGGGTATCCGCGCGCCCGCCTTGTAGGCACCGGAGTTAATTTCGTTTTTAATGATATCAATGACCTGTTGGTACAGCGGTATCGCTGCTTTACCGTCAGTTGGCCCTTCAGTCGGTGGCATATACCCTCTCCCAGCACAATTAAGTCTAAAGCGGGCCCAAGGGCATTCAGCAAGCCCTTAAGCCCGCATTAGCTTAAAGTATGCTAGGTGTCGCACCAAAATGTTGGCTATTTACTCATCAGACCCGAAAAACGCGCAACTACCGCGATCCTAAGAAAGCGTGAGCAGTTCCGGCAGCTGGTCGATAATCTTGTCCGCGGCATCCTGGCTAAAGCCAAAGCGCTCCTCGCGCTTGGCAATGACCGTCAACCCCGCGCGTTTGCCGGCAGTGATACCAGGTACCGAATCCTCAACGCAGCAGCAGCGATCCGCGGGCAGCCCCAGCAGGTCCAGCGCATGCAGGTAAATGTCGGGCTCGGGCTTGCTCTCCTTAAATTGCTCGCCGCTCACCACATACTCAAAGGCATCCGACAGCCCGCACGCATTGAGCACTTCCTCGATGCTATTCATGGGAGACGAGCTGGCAAGCGCCACGCGAACGCCGCGGCGCGGCAGCTCTCGAATCGTATCCACGGCGCCTGGGTTAATCAAAGCCTGATAGTCGCGCGGACGCTTATGCGCCCACTCGTCCCAACGGGCCAACGCCTCCTCGCCAGTGAAATGCCCCTTACCGGCGCGCTCAAACCAATCGACCAGCATATGCAGGAAGAACTGATGCGAGGTACCGACCTGCCCATTCAACTCCTCTTGTGTCAGATTAAGCCCAAGCTCCTTGGCAAACGCGGCAGTCTCGCCCAGGTAGTAATACTCGGTATCGACAATGACGCCGTCCATGTCAAAGATAACGGCGTCGAACGGAAATGCGGACACGGCACCCTCCCTAACAAAAGGACGCCCGCGAGCAGGCGCCCGAGCCATGCATTAATCGGCGATTCTAACCCAGCAGCTTATCCAGCGCCACTGCAATACCATCTTCGTTGTTATTGGCGGTCACCATCTGGGCCACAGCCTTAACCTCATCGACGGCGTTGCCCATGGCTACACCGGTGCCGGCCCACTCAATCATGGACTTGTCGTTCTGGCCGTCGCCAAACGATACGACCTCGCTGGCATCGATGCCGAGCTTGGGCAGAGCACCCTCAAGCGCGCGGGCCTTGTCGATACCGGGCGCCGTGTACTCAAAGTACCAGTCAGCCGTAAACATGCCCGAAAGCGTCTGGGTAAAGGGCGCATACATCTCCTCGTAATGCGCCTGCAGGTAGGCCGGATCGCCCGCCGTCAGCAGCTTGTCCACGGGATAAGCATCAGCGACCTCATGCAGGCTCTCCACCTCGCGAATCTTAAGATCGCACGCGTCGCGCTCATACTTGACGATATTCTTCTGCGAGCCGTCAGGCAGCGTGATCATGCAATGGTACGAATCCTCGACGTGCAGATCGCGACCGAGCGAAATCATAGGGATCACGTCAAAATTACGCAGGTGATCAATCAGGCGATGCAGTTCGTCAGCCGGCATGGCCTGGTCAAAAAGGACCTCATCGGTCTGGGCATCGACGACGTGAGCGCCGTTAAAGGCCACCAGCAGACCGTCATGGTTTTGAAGGTCGAGCTCCTGCGCCAAGGCGTGCAGCCCCCATGCGGGACGGCCCGAAGCCAAAATGAGCTTAATGCCCGACTCCTGCGCCGCGAGCAGCTTCTCGCGCGTACGCGGGCTGATCACCTTCTGATCGTTGGTAAGCGTACCGTCGATATCCATTGCGATGGCTTTAATTGCCATATGTGCCTCCTTGCATCGTTTTTATCGCGCACTATCTTATCCGAGCCGGGGCACGTTCGCACAGCGCGCGTATGACGGTTGCAAAACCACCCCATTTGAAACAAAGGCAAAAAAGTACTTGCAAAGACGCGTTCCGACATATAAGTTGATAGAAGACCGCCGTTGCGGTTTTAAGTAGATCGAGCATATGAAGTTTGAGTTTTAGCGTGTAAGAGAAGGAAGATCGGCAAAGTACAACCCCAAACGCAATGACAACTTAATGAGGTAACTGCCACATGTGAGGCACCCAGGGCATTGCTGTCTCGATTTTGAGCACGATGCCTTCCGCCTTGCATGGGCCGTTCCATCCCGCCCCTGCAGCAACTGTCTCACGGGCTCATTGAAAACCGCATAGCACCCCAACGTCAGCACATCACCCACGGCAAGCACATCACTCACGACAACCAACACATCAACAAACAGCACGAACATCAACCGATTGGAGAAGCTATGACAAACCACCACGCTGAAGACGGCGATAAGAAAAGCATTCTGGATGCCCACATTGAGCGAGCATATGCAAACGAATATGACGCCGCCTTTGCCGCCGCGACCATCAAGAACTACGCGTCGCTACCGCTCGCGACGATCTTGGCCGACCACCCTCAACTGCTGAAGCGCTGCACAAAGATCATGGGCGACCCCGACATTCGCAAGCTGACAGACCCCTATGCCCCAAAACGCGACAACGATTCGTACGTTCTTACCGTAGGCTGCCTAGCCCATATGCTTACGGCGCTCGACACGAAACTCAAGCTCGAATGGGAACCCGACGAGCGTCATGAACTCGAAAGCAAGCGGAACACCCTGCGCACCGCACTGTTCCTTCCGTTGGACAGCCTCAAGCGCTGCAACGTCGAGCTCAATACACAGGCGCGGCAAAAGCCCGGGACCACGGGGCAGAAAACTCCAAGACCCCATGCGGCCATCGTCGACCGCAACCGATATAACCGCATGACCGCGCACTTTTCTGCCGAGGGAGCAGCCATAAGGACGCTGATCGACCTGCTGTGCCTCCTGAGCATCAACGAACTATTTGAGGGCTATCTCGCCCTTGTTCCCGCGACGGCACCCAAGTCGGTAGCAAAGATCATCGAGACCTGCAGACGCCAGTTTGAGCGCCATCGCAATGGCAGCGAGATGAACGCCAGCATCGCGCAGTACTACACGGCCCATTACAAAAAAGACGGATGTGCCCCTGTCGAGCATCAGCTGCGGCTCGCCTATACCACGCCCGTCGCAACGCTCCATCGCTTTGGAGCCCTTGGCGCTTGCGAGCCGCACGGACAGGCAGCCTGCCCCACAACCGAGCTCGATCTCAGGCTCGGACGAACCCTGTAGCCCACCAGCCCCTGCGCGAGCTATAACCCTATTCCACAACGCAACCAACAGAAAGGAGTCCCCATGGACACCAATCATTCCCCCATCATCAGCCCCCTCACCATGCGTGAATCCGCCCGAGGTATCACGCTCACCAGCATTTACGATGAGATGCTCGCCCGTCGCGAGCTCTCCGTCATGGGAAACATCGAAACCCCAATGGCCCACGACCTATGCCAGCAGATCCGCCTGCTCGATGCCACCGACCCCAGCCGCCCCATCACCATATTTGTCGCCAGCGCCGGCGGAAGCGTGCGATCGGGTCTTGCGATCTATGACGCCATGCGCCTCGCATCGTGCCCCATCCGCACCGTCTGCCTGGAATTCGCCGCGTCCATGGGCGCCGTGATCTTTATGGGCGGCGACGATCGCCGTATGGCGCCCCATGCAGAGCTCATGATTCACGACCCGCTGATCCCCCAGGGGGCAGGCGGCTCGGCACTTGCGCTGCAGGAAACCAGCCGGCGTCTCATGCAGACCCGCAAGATCCTCACGCAAATCCTCTCGGACCGCAGCGGCCTCACGCCCAAGCGCATCCAGTCCCTCACTGCAAAAGACACCTACCTTTCGGCCGAGCGCGCCGTCGAGCTCGGCTTTGCCCACGAAATCCTCTCGACCACCAAGGAGGTCGCCCATGTCTAACCTCGCCAGCCGCCTCGCCGCATCTGAGTCCGCATCGTCCACCATCCTCGCCAAGGATCGAACGCTTTCCTGCGACACCCGCCAAACGGGACTCAACAACAACGCACTTGTGATCGGCCCCTCGGGAGCCGGCAAGACCCGAAACGTCCTCAAACCCAACCTGCTGCAAATGAACGCAAGCTACATCGTGCTCGACACCAAAGGCACGCTCTGTCGCGAAGTGGGACCCGTGCTAGCAGCCCACGGCTACCGCGTGCAATGTCTCAACTTCGCCGACCTCAACACCGTCCCGGCCCTTGCGCCCGGCATCGAGCGCTGCGGCTACAACCCCCTGAGGCACATTCGCCGCAAGGCGGACGGCAGGCCCAACCAGCAGGACATCCTCTCGGTGGCAAAGGCCATCTGCCCCATCGAGGACAACAACCAGCCTTTTTGGGATCATGCGGCGGCAAACCTGCTGTCGTGTCTTATCGCCTACGTCACCGAACAGCTACCCGCCGATGAGCAGACGATCAGCTCGGTCATCAAGCTGATCGAGCACCTGCAGGACGGTGCCACGGCCCGATTGTTTGACGATCTGATCACGACCGACCCCCAAAGCTATGCCCTCTCGCTATGGCGGCGCTACGCCATTACGCAAAATGCCGAGCGCATGCACGCGAGCATCGTCGGCATCCTTGCCGAAAAGGTCATGTGTCTGGGATTCGACGGTGCGGCACAGCTCTATCGTGAGTGTCATCAGGTGGACTTCGCTTCCATGGGACACACCCCCTGCGCCCTGTTTGTAACCGTGAGCGATATTGACCGCAATCTCGATCCGCTGACCGGCCTCTTTATTTCGCAGGCGTTTATGGGCCTCATTCGTGAGGCCGATAGGCAGCCCGACGGCAGCCTGCCCGTGCCCGTGCGCTTTATGCTCGATGACTTCGCAAATCTGCAGATCCCCCAGATCGACAACGTGCTCTCGATTATCCGAAGCCGCAACATCTGGGCAACGCTGCTGCTGCAGTCGACCAACCAGCTCGATGCGCTCTATGGCGAGACACGCGCACGCTCCATCATGGGCAACTGCGACACGCATCTGGTGCTGGCGTTCCAGGATCCCGAGAGTGCCCGGGTGTTTTCCGACCGCGCCGACGCACTGCCCAGCACGCTCATGGCGACGCCGATCGATCGCTCGTGGCTCTTTGTGCGCGGCCACACTCCCGAACAGGTCGAGCGCTTTAGGCTCGAAGACCATCCGCTCTACGGGGGGCTGCCCGAGGCGCAGCGAGACCATGCGGAGGCCGAGCTCTAGACGCAGGGCCCTCGCAGCACGCGACGCTCCGGCGAAGATCCTTAAAGGCCGTGCGCCCCGGGGCCACGGCAAAGCAAAGGGGCCCGCATCCGATGGGATACGGGCCCCTGGCTATAAGGCGCGATGCGTTAACAGCAGCGACTACTTGCGATGCGCGCGATAGAACTCGATAAGCGCTTGAGTCGAAGCGTCTTGCTCGGCCTTGGCGGCGTCGTCGTGGAAGGCAGGGGTGATCTGCTTGGCAAGCTGTTTGCCCAGCTCAACGCCCCACTGGTCGTAAGAGTCGATGCCCCAGACCGTGCCCTCGACAAATACGATGTGCTCGTACAGGGCGATGAGCTCGCCGAGCGCAAACGGGGTCAGCGTGTCGCCGAAGATCGAGGTCGTCGGGCGGTTGCCCTCAAAGCAACGGGCCGGGACGATCTGTTCGGGCGTGCCCTCGGCACGAACCTCGTCGGCTGTCTTGCCAAAGGCGAGTGCCTTGGTCTGGGCCAGGAAGTTGCCCAGGAACAGCTCGTGCACGTCCTGACCGCTATCGGTCGCAGGGTTGGCGGTATTGGCGAAGGCGATGAAGTCGGCCGGAACCACCACAGTGCCCTGGTGCAGCAGCTGGTAGAAGGCGTGCTGACCGTTGGTGCCGGGCTCGCCCCAGAAGATCTCACCGGTATCGGAGGTCACAGCGCTGCCGTCCCAGCGGACGTGCTTGCCGTTAGACTCCATGGTGAGCTGCTGCAGGTAAGCCGGGAAGCGGTGCAGATACTGGCAGTACGGAAGCACGGCGTGGCTCTTGGAGCCGAAGAAGTTGACGTACCAGACATTGAACAGGCCCATCAGCGCGACGGCATTGTTCTCGAGCGGCGTATTGCAGAAGTACTCGTCGATGGCGTGGAAGCCCTCGAGGAACTGCTGGAAACGCTCGGGGCCGAGCACGACGATCAGCGACAGGCCCACGGCGGAGTCGACGGAGTAGCGGCCGCCGACCCAATTCCAGAAACCAAAGGCGTTAGCGGGGTCGATGCCGAAGGCCTCGACCTTCTCGAGTGCGGTGGAAACGGCGACGAAGTGCTTGGCCACGGCCTCGGCGTTCTGCTCATCGGAGCCATCGATGGCGCCCTGAGCCTTGAGCTGCTCGAGCATCCAGGTCTTGACCTCGCGGGCGTTGGTGAGGGTCTCGAGCGTGGTGAAAGTCTTGGAAACGATGATCACGAGCGTGGTCTCGGGATCGAGGCCCTTGAGCTTCTCTGCCTGATCGTTGGGGTCAATGTTGGAGATGTAACGGCAGTCGATACCGGCGTCGGCGTAGGGACGCAGGGCCTCGTAGGCCATGACCGGGCCCAGGTCGGAGCCACCGATGCCGATGGACACCAGGTGCTCGATCTTTTTGCCGGTAACACCCTTCCACTCACCGGAGCGCACGCGCTCGGCGAAGGCATACATGCGGTCGAGGACCTCGTGCACGTCGGCGACGACATCCTGGCCGTCAACGATGAGCTGGCCCTTCTCGCTTGCCGGGCGGCGCAGCGCGGTGTGCAGGACGGCGCGGTCCTCGGTGGTGTTGATGTGCTCGCCGGAGAACATGGCGTCGCGGCGCTCCTCGAGCTTCACCTCGCGGGCAAGATCGCACAGCAGCTTGACGGTCTCATCGGTCACCAGGTTCTTGGACAGATCGAAGTGCAGGTCACCAGCGTCAAAGCTCAGCTTGTTCACGCGCTCGGCATCGGCGGCGAACCAGGCCTTGAGGTCGATACCTTCGGCCTCGAGCTTCTCCTGATGAGCCTCGAGCGCCTTCCAAGCGGCAGTCGACGTAGCATCGATAGGTGCGGCAACAGTTGCCATAAAGTCCTCCTCAGCATACGGGCGCACGCCTCCATGCGCCCGGACATTCAGATGCCACTATTCTAGCGCAGGTCAAGACTACAATCAGCGAGCGTTGCCAATCGGCCCCCCAAACGGCAACCGACCAAAAAGGGACAGGTTTATTTTGGCAGGTCAAACGCTTTACCAACCAAAAATAACCCGTCCCTTTATGGCAAATATCAGGCCGCGGCGCAGACGCTACCGAGCAACTCGCGCAGAGGAGACCCGATGCCCTCCAGCAGTTCGGGCGCGATAATGGCAAAAACCGGAACCTCGCCGACGCCCACGACAGCAGGTACCTTGCCCTCCGAGACAATACATCCATAAGGGACAAAACCGTCTTCGCCGGCATCGAGCACCGCCATGCGACGCGCGAGTTCGCGCGCAAAGCCGGCGGTATCGGCATCGCCGATCGCCAGGACAAAGTCCACGCCTTCGTCGGTCGCCTGGGCCACGGCTTCGTCGATCAGCTCGTCTCCCCCGTCGCCCTCAACCGAGCCGCAGCGGAAAAGTACACGCTCGAGTAGGGCTCGATCAAGCGAGCCAAGTGCCGCCGAGACAAGCTCATCGCGCGTATGCTTGTCACCGCCCAGCACGACCAGCGCCTTGATGCCACCGTAGTGAGCGACCAGTCGTCCACACCAGCGAGCCACGTCTCCATCCGCAACAAGGCGCGTCGGCATACCAAACCCATAGTTGACCATCGTATCCACAACCCTTCCGTGCATGTAGGTGGCACCAATCGTTAGGCTCATGCTACGAAGCGAGGTTTTCCGAGCTGTTTCGCACTCTTTAGAGCTGCGTTAAAACCCGATGCAGCCGCACGGCCATACCTACCAAAACAAACCAGTCCCTTTTTGGCAGGTTTTGACGATGTCCGGACGAGCGGGTATTATCGAACATGCATTCGATAAGAACATGTGTTTGATGGGAGGCTCGGATGGCACACGAGCAGCACACCTACATCTGCATCGACCTCAAGACGTTTTATGCCAGCGTCGAGTGCGTCGATCGTGGGCTCGACCCGCTCACTACGTGCCTGGTCGTTGCCGACGAATCGCGCGGGCGCACGACCATCTGCCTCGCCATCACACAGGCCATGAAGGACCTCGGGATACACAACCGCTGTCGCCTGTTCGAGATTCCCGACGGTATCGACTACATCAAGGCCGTACCGCGCATGCAGCATTACATGGAAGTGTCGGCGAAAATCTACGGCATCTATCTGGAATACGTCAGTCCGCAAGACGTTCACGTCTATTCCATCGACGAATGCTTTATCGACGTGACGCCCTATCTAGACCTCTACCATACCAATGCCAAAGGCTTTGCCTGCATGTTGCGCGATGAGGTCCTCGCGCGCACCGGCATCACGGCGACGGTCGGCATCGGCCCCAACCTATTTCAGGCCAAGGTAGCGCTCGACATTACCGCCAAGCACGTACCCAGCCGCATCGGCATACTCGACGACGAGACCTTTCGCAAGGAGATCTGGCCCCATCGTCCCATCACCGATATCTGGGGCATCGGCCCCGGCATCGCCGCGCGCCTGGAGAAATACAACGTATTCGACCTCATGGGCGTGGCGGCGCTGGACCGCTGCGCGCGGGAACTGGGCGTGCGCGCCGAATTGACGGCCATGCTCGAGCATATGATCCTCTCCCACCACGCCTTCGGACGCGAGCCGACAACCATCGCGGATATCCAAGCCTATCGCCCACAGGCAACCTCAACTACCACAGGACAGGTGCTCTCGAAGGGCTATGTCTACGAGCAGGCCTACACTGTCTTGCGCGAGATGGTCGACAACGCCGTGTTGGACTTAGTCGATAAGCACGTGGTCTGCGACAGCATCTCGCTCTTTGTGGGTTATGCGAGCGAACGAGCCGACATACGCCGCCTCGACGCCAGCGGCACAGCGCAATATGTGGACGGATGCGGGCACCTGCGCTCGAGCACGTCGAGCATCGTGCCCACCGCAACCACCGGCCCCGAGCTCGCACCCCGTGCGCCCAAGCCCGTCCAGCGCGATGACGAACAGCGCCGCCTGGTGCGCGAGGCACAGGCAATCGATGGCATCTTTGTGGGAGAGCATGGCGGCAAACCGCGCGGTGGCTATGCCGCACTCTTTGCGCACTCCAACGCTTCGCGAAAGCTGCCCGAGCGCACCAATTCGTTTAAGAAGATCATGGGCTATTTCGATGAGCTCTGGGCGCAGACCGTCGATCCCAAACGACCGGTCAAGCGCATCAACCTGGGATTTGGCAACCTCATGCCCGAGGAATTTGCCACCATCGACCTATTCAGCGATATCGAGGCCGATGAGCGCGAGCGCAACCTGGCGCGCGCCGTCCTGGCCGTGAAGGGCAGGTACGGCAAGAACGCGCTCGTCAAGGGATTAAGCTTCACCACCGGCGCCACCGCACGCGAACGCAACGATCAGGTAGGAGGACATCGTGCCTAAGTCCCAACAACAGCCGATGCGGCCACCGACACCTTTTGAACGCTTAGCGGACCCCGAGGGAAGACGTCGCTCCGCCGACCCAAAGCTCACCGCCAACGGCGCCGTCCGTGCCGGCCGTGCCGCGCAGTTTATGCCCTTTACCGCCCTCACGGGATACTACGAGCTTGTGCGTAAACAAGAGATCAGCGCCGAGCCAAAATGCGAACTCACAGAAGGAAAAGCCCTCGAGCTTTCGCAAAAGCTCGAGGGCCTCAAACGCGGCGACCTAGTGCGCGTCACCTATTACGATACATACGGCTATCGTAGCCGCACCGGCATTCTCGACGAAGTGCTACCCGCGTTCAAGCTGCTCAAACTCAGGGATATCGCCATCGACTTCGACGATATCCAAAACATCGAGCTGCGCGGACGCGCCTAGCGACAAGAACGCTTGCGCAAGACGAGGGCAATGCCAAGCACTGCGGCAGCTGCAACCAGCAATCCCAAGACCAGCGTGAGGGTCGAGTCGCCAGCGTGAGGCAGCGAGCCGTCCTTCGGAGTCTTCTTAGTGGCCGTCGTGACGGTGGTCGTGGTGCTGCTCGACTGGTCGTTGCCGCCCGTCTGGCTGCCACCAGGCTGATCGCCGCCACCCGGCTGCGAAGGATCGGTGGGTTCCGTCGGATCCGGAGTACCGGGATCAATCGGATTCTCCGAATTCTCCTTGCGCTGGATCCAAACCTGGCAGCCATAGAACGGGTTGGCGGTACCGAGGCACAGACCCTGGTTGGTCACCGCAAAGGTGCGCAGACCATGGTTATACGGATCGTTAAAGCCATTGGTCGTCAGCGTCGTAAAGTTCACGCCGTCCTCGGTCACATACATATCAAAGCCGCGCTCGGCATCGCGAAGGTAATACATGCACGTAAGCACGCTCTTCAGCTTCTTGAGGGTCTCCGCACTCAGCAGCTTATCGAGCGCATCCTGAATATCGCCCGGCAGCTCGGTGCCATAGGCATCCTCGTACTGCTGCTTCAGGCTCTCATAGCTATCGAGCATGTCCTGATACTGATCGGCAAAAGACTTGAAGTACGCGATCTCGCCATCGATCTTCTGGACATAAGCGGCGTCGTCCTCAACGTCCGCGGACATCGTCGCGGCCTGATCGCAAAGGTCGCCCGCGGCATCCTCCAGCGCATCGCTCAGATCGCCAAAACCCTTAGCAACCTCAGTCTTTTCGTCATCGACATCGGCAGCTTCGTTCGAATCATCGACCTCGACGGCCTCGTTTGAATCATCGTCCGCAAGCGTGTTCACGGGAACGATGGGGTCGTCAGGCGATTTCTTGTCGAGCAGGTGATCGAGCAGGTCCCTAAGGCGCTGAACCTGAGAGTCCCACTCCTCGGGCGTCATATCGATAATGTCGCCATTGGAGAACTGGCCGATCGGTTCAAGCAGGCTCGCGGTATCAAAGGTACCGATATACAGCTTGCCGTCGAACTTCTGCATGCGCCAAATGTACTGGTTCTCGTTTCGGCCAAAGCCCGAAGCCAGGCCGGAAATACCGCCCTCGGGGAACATGTCGGTGCGATCGCCAACGACGAGCTGCATGTTCTCGTCCTTGTCCATGCGATAGATGTTGACCGACTGCTCAAGATTGGCATTCACAAACGAGCAGTCAACGCCGCCCATGCTGCTCTTGCCGCTCTCGTCAGACTTGGACTTATTAAAGAGGATGCGCTCGAGGGCGATCTCCTCGTCGTTGTATTCACCGATATAGAGGTAGTCGTTGTAGACGATGAGGTTGGCAGCGCCAGAACGGGTGCGGGCGGGATCGATGCCAAAGCAATACCTCGCACCGTCCGCCTCCTGGTCGCCGACAATCGGAGTCCACGTATAGCTGCCGTCGGCGTTCTTGTCGCCACGGACCATGGCAAACGACTGCATGGAATTATCATCGGGAGCGTTCTCGGGCGTGCCGGTGCAGATGGTGACATAGAGATGGCCATTGTACGAGGCCATATCCCAAATGGCGCCGCCGTAGATGCTGTCCTGATAGCGAATCACCGGATAGCCAAACAGCGTGTCCGAGTTGGCAATCTCGGTGAAGCTGCCCTGGCCCTTCGAGGGGTCAGACGACGTCAGGATCGTCGCCACAAACTTACCGGCCGCATTTTTACCCACATTGCTGATGACGAGCTGGCCATCATGGACGCACATGCCGCGGATACCGGTAGCAATGCCCTGCTTGAAGGCGGCACCCTGATCCTGCGCGCTCGAAAGGCCCTGATAGACAACTTTGTACTCATCCGTCTTAGGATCGATCTCGTATACAGCAGGCAGGCCGTTTTGGCCGCCATTGTACCTGACGGTGCCGCAGAAATAGAGCTTACCCTTATAACTCACGGCATTGCGGAAAAAAGGAGCGACGCCGTTGAGCGAATCAGAGATTAGCAGCTTGGTCTCACCGGTCTTGGTATTGATCTTGAGCAAGATGCTGTTGCTGTCCTTATCGGCCGTGCCGTCCTCCTTCTGCTGTCCATAGAAGAAGGTGCCGTTAAACATGGCCTCCAGCGTCAGGCGCATGGTCTCGGCATCAAAGGAATCGCCCAGCGCGCTTTTCATGAGCGTCATCGTGTTGCCCATCGCCGCATAGCAGGTGCCCACATAAAGCCAGTCACCATAGCTCGCAGCCGCCCAAGTGTAGCTCTGGCCGCGATCGCCTTCGTTGTTGGCCGTATTACCATCAGCGCCCGGAACGGCAATGGCACCGTCACCCTGGTAGTCGACGATGCCATCCGGCTGCGACGTTCCTACCGTAGGATGCGAGAGCTTCTCAAAGGAATACCCATTTCCCGCATTGTAGGTAACGGCACCCGAAGCGTCTTCGGCGTGCGCCGGCAGCGGCGATACCAAGATAGCGGCAAGCGCTGCCACCAAGCCAAGTGTTCCCACTCGTCTCATAAGGTTATAGCCTCCCCTGTCCTAAAGCCCAGTTTTAGCATTCTTCATTTCTGTCCACGATTAATTGCAATCTGAGCACAGCAATAATCAGCGTATAAATATACACCTGTAATTTTTTGGACGGGTTAATAGATGCTCGATTGGTGGCGAATTCCGCGCAAACCGTCACCAAACTCCACTTTTGCCGCATCTAAAGGTTATTTTTGCGCAAATTTTTGGATGCCGATAGTCACAATGGGCAGGAGGCTGGTACCCACCGGAGAGGGCAACGCCTACATTTTCATAACGTAATAGCCCGCACCCCTCACCGCCGTCTCGAGTGCGTCGCGATCAACCGGGCGCTTCGAGCGTACGCGTGCCGTGTGGTCCGCATACGTTACCGTTGCCCACACACCATCAAGCGTATTGAGGGCATTGGCTACGTTCTGAGCGCAGCCGTCACAGCTCATGCCGCCGATGAGCAGCTCATCGCTATAGGGATAGTGCGACTCATCGGTATCCACCACAACAACCTTTTTGGCCTTCTTACCGCTCGTACCATCGCTGCAACAACTCTTCCCGTGTGTCGAAGCGGCAATGCGACGCAGTCCAAAAAACATGCCGACGGCAATGACGGCCAGCACGATGAGATTCGCAGGGTTGAGCAAGTCACTCATGCGTTCCCCTTTCAAGTAGCACTATCTAGATACCCCCATGGGGTGTCTCCATCTTAACCCAAAATCATGTCGGTTCGGTCAATTAGTTTCCCTCTTCAAACTTTTTTGTTGACCATGGCTTACTTTCGTGTATAAGTTTTCCTAGGCTAACAGTTTAGATCCGTAAGGAGCGCCGTGACACGAACCATAGACATTCCAACGTTTCAGGCAGCAATCGTGCGCAACTGCTCTCCCACGCTCGCGGGCATCAAACCGGCATCGCTCTTTACCTATCCCGGCGTCTACGCCCATCAGGATGATTCGGGCGCGACCGCGCCAATCGCAGATCGCCGAGCACGCCTGCTCAACGTTATCGCCCGGTGCAATCACGAGCTTGATTCGCTCGGCATCCATCTGAGCGTTTTGGTCTGGCGCCCCTGCGGGGCGCTCGTGTACGCATATCGGCCCAACGGCCTCGCCACTTACCTTGCTGACCTGCGCGCCAAAACGGCACTCGCCAAGGAGGGCTACGACACCGACAATCTGCCATTATGCCTTGCGCACCTGGCATCGCGCATCGCGCTCGCAAGCAATAACGCCGCGGAATGCGCATGCGGCCAAACCCGATGCGCATTGGATCATCAAGCCAACTGCGGCAACGGCTGCACCTGCGAGTTCCCACACGAAATTGGCTATTTTCTGGGATATCCCTACGACGACGTCCACGAGTTCATAGTCCAGCATGGCGAGAACTACAAGATCTTTGGACCTTGGAAGGTCTATACGGATGTCGAGCAGGCGCTTGCGACGTTTGATGCGTACCGTGCCTGCACCCAACACCTCACCTTTATCTATCAGCAGGGCTGCAGCTTGGCGCAACTTGCCCAGGCGACCCGATAGAACGTACAAACCGCGGCCGCACGCCGCACAACCGAAAGGACTCAACATGAGCAAGATCGCCGTCGTCTACTGGAGCGGCACGGGCAACACCGAGGCCATGGCAAACTTTGTCGCCGAAGGCACCACGTCCGCGGGCGCCGAGCCCGAAGTCATCCCCTGCGCCGACTTCTCCGCAGACAAGGCCGCCGACTACGATGCCTTCGCCTTCGGCTGCCCCGCCATGGGTTCCGAGGAGCTCGAATACGATGAGTTCCAGCCGATGTGGGACGAGGTCAAGGAGACCCTCGGCGATAAGAAGGTCGTCCTTTTTGGCTCCTACTCGTGGGCCGAGGGCGAGTGGATGGACAACTGGAAGGCCGACGCCGACGAGGCAGGCGTCAACGTGGTCGACTCCGTCATCTGTTACGACGCCCCCGATGATGAGGGCGAGGCGGCCTGCAAGGCTCTGGGAGCGGAGCTGGCCTAACGAAGCCGCCAGCAAGTCGCAAGGCAACTGACGACCGAGCACCGCGCAACAACAGTCGCTCATGCCCAAACAAAAACGGGGACCGGATACTATCCGGTCCCCGTTTGTTATATCGACAACCTCGACGCGCCGCTACGAGATATTGCCCAAGAACGCCTTGGTACGCTCGCTCTTGGGGTGATCGAAGACCTCGCTCGGCGTGCCATCCTCCACGATAACGCCGCCGTCCATAAAGACGACGCGGTCGGCGACGTCGCGGGCAAAGCCCATCTCATGCGTCACCACGATCATGGTCATACCGTCACGTGCAAGATCGCGCATAACGCCAAGAACGTCGCGGACAAGCTCGGGGTCAAGCGCTGACGTGGCCTCGTCAAAGAGCATCACGTGCGGATTCATCGACAGGGCGCGGGCGATGGCCACGCGCTGCTGCTGACCGCCCGAAAGCTGACTCGGCATAAAATCGATGCGCTCGGCCAGGCCGACTTTGGTCAGCTCTTCGATGGCAATCTTCTCAGCCTCTTCCTTGCTGCGTTTGAGCACCTTTTGCTGCGCAAGCATGACGTTCTTTTTGACCGACAGATGCGGGAACAGATTGAACTGCTGAAACACCATGCCCAAGTGCGTACGCACCTTATTGAGGTCGACGCCCTTGGCGCACACATCCACGCCCTCGACGACAATCGAACCACTCGTGGGCTCCTCAAGACGGTTAATGCAGCGAAGCATCGTCGACTTGCCCGAGCCCGAGGGACCCAGGACCACGACGACCTCACCCTTGTGCACATCCAGATCGATGTCGCGCAGGACCACGTTATCGCCAAAGGCCTTCTGGAGATTCTTGATGCTGACGACGACCTCGTTCGAGTTATTGGTTTCGCTCATAATAGAACCTCCTTACAGACCAGCGATATGGTCGGCGGGCGTCGCGACAACCTGTCCGGCGCTCTTGGTGGGACGCTTCTTTTTGGTTTCGGCCGTACCCAGCAGCCTCGCCTCAAGACCGCTCACCAAGCGCGCAAGCGGCAGGGTAATGACCAGATAGAACAGGGCGGCAACCACATACGGCGTAATGGAGCCCGTCGTTGCCACGATGGTGCGGGCGTTCATGACGATCTCGACCACGCCCACGGCGGCGAGCAGCGACGTATCCTTGTAAAGCAGGATAAACTCGCTGGTCAACGTAGGCAGGACATTGCGGAACGTCTGCGGAATCATGACATAGAGCAGCGTCTGGAAGGCATTCATGCCCAGAGAGCGAGCAGCCTCGTTTTGGCCCTTGGGGATCGATTGAATACCGGCGCGGAAGATCTCGCACAAGTACGCAGACGAGTTCATGGCCATGACGATAACGCCCAAGACATAGTCGTCCACCTTGACGCCGGCAAGCGGCAGACCGAAGAACGCGATATAGATCTGCAGGAACGCCGGCGTACCGCGGATGATATTCACATAGATGCCGGCAAGACAACGCAGGATACGCGACTTGGAGATACGCATGAGCGACAGGGCAAAGCCAAAGGGGATCGCCAGCGGAAACGCCACAAGCACGATCGAGAGCGACATAAGGAAGCCCTTAAAGACGATCG
>OKUQ01000077.1_pt1 | contig 66567 bp, 57 predicted proteins | sample 1606811 | NCBI WGS metagenome assembly OKUQ01 (sample SAMEA3882546, study PRJEB24775) | human gut metagenome | biome: human-associated habitat; feature: intestine environment; material: feces | place: Netherlands | collected 2009/2010
GCCGGGGCGGTCATTTTTTGTGGTAGGTTGGGGGTACGGATTGCCACAACCAGTGACATCGGTCACTGGTTTCGCAATGACACATTATAAGAAATGCGGTGCAAGCCCGGGCGGGCCGATGTAGGCATCGGCCCCTACGGAGGTTTCATTTCACCGTTGTAGGGGCGGACGACTCTGTCCGCCCGGTGCAGTGGGTTCTTGATGGTGCGTAGGGGCGGGGCTCTCTTGCCCACCGTTGTGCCAACCGACTGACGGGCACTGTCGTGCCCGCCAATCGGGGCACTTCCTCGAAACCGGCTCGCTTCATCCGCCACTGGCGGCGCTTCGCCGATTTCCATGTGCGTCAGAAAAAACGCCTCTCAGCCCGCAAACGTGCGCGCCTTCGGCGCGTGCGCTGCCGCGGGCTGCAATCCCCCTCAAAAAAGCAGCTCTGCCGCTTTTTTTGAAGTTAATAGCGATGGTTTAGGATCTCCACCACGTCTGCCAGCGCGCCGTCCTTGCAGTGGCAGACGATGTGCGCACCCCATTCCTTGACCTCGGGGATGGCGTTTTCGGGCGCGAAGCCGATCTCGGAGACCTCGAGCATCGGAATGTCGTTGTTGTGGTCGCCGATGCAGTAGATGTCCTTGCGCGCAACGCCGAGGAGCTTGGCAAGCTTTAAGATCATGCCGCCCTTCGTCGCGCCGCGGCGCGTCAGCTCAAGCAGGTGATCGCTCGAAAAGATGAGCTCGTAGCGTTTTCCCCAGTCCCGAGAGACGATAAAATCGCGCACCTGCTCCAAAAGCGGCTTTTCCTCTTCAAAGAGCAGCTTGATGATCGGCAGGTCCACCTCGCGGAAGTCCTTGACCTCCTCGGTCTTCGCGCGCGTCAGGTGCTCGTGGTTGCGCGTGTAGTCGTTCGGGTGCAGGACGTGGATGCGGCGGTCGTCGTGGTAGATCTCGAAGCACAGGCCGGGGAAGCGCGCGAGCAGCGCGTCGACGTGATCGTAGATGTCTGCGTCTAAAAACGCGGTCTCCACATAGCAGTCCTTGTTGAAATCATAGATGGCCGCTCCGTTGGCGATGACGCAGGGGGCGTTGCAGGGCAGATCCTTGGCGTAGCGGGCAAAGGCGGGCAGCGCGCGGCCGGTGGAGATCGAAAAATAGCCGCCGTTTTGAATGAAATACTCAACTGCCTCGCGGTTGCGCGCGCTCATCGGCGGGATGTCCTCGCCGCGCTCCAGCGCGCCCTGCGTATAGACGAGCGTGTTGTCAAAGTCGCTGGCGAGCAGCACCTTGTTGAATTTCAGCATGATGGATCCTCTCTTCTTTTCTCGTTGTTTTTCGGCAAAAGTATACCACGGCGCGGGAGAAATGAAAAGGGATGTTTTGCGTAAAGATATCAGCCGATGATGCCGAATTTTCCTTTGATAAAATGACGGTAGTCGGGCTGCTTTTCGGCATTTTCGTATTCATGTTTCATGGTTTGCCATATCCAGGCGCGGAACGGATCACCGGTCTGCGCATAGTGCAGAATGCGCAGCAGCCCCTCCCGCTCTGCGCGGAGAATGGCCTCATAGGCATCGGGGACGAACTCGCACGAGACGACTGCTGCCGCCTCTTCGGACGTGACCGCGAACGGCACGTCGGAAACAGGGGCGGTATTTGCCGGTTCCGCGCCGTAGATATAGCCGGAGACGCCGGCATAGGTCTCCTCCAGTGCGTTGGGGTAGTATTCCTCCAGCCGCTGCACGCCGTCTAAGTCGAAGCCGTAAGGCCCCCATTTTTCCCACCGGCCCGTGTGGACAAAGCCGGTGTCGCGGCAGTATTTTTCAACGGCATTGCTCAGATAGACCAGCACATTTTCCCGTTTCTTCGAAAAATAGACGAGCGGGTGGCCATGGTTGGAGACGTGCGGCGTGAGGACGGTGAGACCGCCGGTGGGGGAGGCATGGTACAGCATGGAAGCAATTCCTTTCCGCCTTTTGGCAAAACCGCCGCGAAACAACTGTGCTTCGCGGCGGTTCTATTTCTTTTTTACGCTTCGCTCTTCGGCGCGGGATTTTCGCCGCCCTGACCGCCACTTCTGCGGCGGCCTCTGCCGCCGCGGTGGCTGCGGCGGCGCGGCTTGTTCTCGCCGCCCTCAATCGCGCCCTCGGCTTTCGGCGGGCGGGGCGGACGCGGGGCTTTCGGCGCGTCGGGAGTTTCGCTGCTCGGCTTGCTCTGGCGCGGGGCGCGGCGCTCGCCGTTCTTGTCGGGATTGCGGGGCGGACGTTCGCTGCTCGGCTTATCGCCGCGCGCGGGGCGTTGGCTTCGCTTTTCGGCGGGCTTGTCGCCACCCTTTTGGGGCGTGTTTTCACTCTTCGGCGCGGCGGACTTCTCGCCGCCTTCACCGCTGCCCTTGCCGCGGCCTCTGCCGCCGCGATGCCCGCGGCCGCCGCGGCGGGAACGGCGCTTTTCCGTCTCCTCCTCGTCAGCGGCGGGGGCGTCCGCTTTTGCGACGGGAGCCGTCCACTGTTCGGGCGGCACGATGGGCTTGGCAGACGAGAAGAAGTTCAGCGTCAGCTGCGGATCCTCCTCCGGCGGCTCCTGATAGCGCTCGGGGAGCGTCGTTGGGAGCTCGATGCCGTCGCGCGAGCCCTTGCCGTTGCGCAGCACATGAATTTCGCAGGTGCGGTAGCGCTTGGGGCTCTCGTTCTGCCCGTCGAGACGCACGAGCACCTGCTCGCGCAGAATGTCGACCGAGCTCACGTTGCCAAGGCCGTCGGGCGTTGCGACAAACGAATCCTGCTTCGGGCAGCGGCGCACCGCGTCCTCGTAGGCGTTCTGCTCGTATTTGAGGCAGCACATGAGCCTGCCGCACGTGCCGGAGATCTTCGTCGGGTTCAGGCTCAGGTTCTGCGTCTTGGCCATCTTGATCGAAACGGGGACGAAGTCGTCCAAAAACTGCGAGCAGCAGAAAGGCCGGCCGCAGATGCCGAGGCCGCCGAGCATCTTCGCCTCGTCGCGCACGCCGATCTGCCGCAGCTCGATGCGGGCACGGAACACACCGGCTAAGTCGCGCACGAGCTCGCGGAAGTCCACGCGCCCATCGGACGTGAAGAAAAAGATGATCTTGCTGCCGTCGAAGTTGCTCTCCACGCGCACGAGCTTCATGTCGAGCCCGCGCTCGGCGATCTTCTTCTGGCAGACCTCGAAGGCGTTCTTTTCGCGCGTTTTGTTGTAGGCGTAGGTGCGGTCATCGTTCTCCGTCGCCACGCGCACGAGCGGGCGCAGCGGTTGGACGACGGAATCGTCCTCCACCTCATGGTTGCCCGAGACGCACTGGGCGTACTCGAGCCCCTGCGCGGTCTCGACGATGACGAACTGGTTGGGTTCGACCGCGATGCCGTGCGGGTCAAAATAATATTCCTTGCATCCGCCGCGGAAGCGGACTCCGATCACTTCTGTCAAAGGGTTTCCTCCAATTCAACGGCGAAGCCGCCCAGCGTGGGCCCGACGCCGACGTTATAGGTGCATTTATTGCGATAGTCCTGCAATAAATCTATTGTGCCGAGTAATTTGGCTTTTGTCAAGCGCGAAGCCAGTGACCGCGCGATGCGAAGATTCCTCTCCGGTACGCTCACACCGTACTGCCCCAGCAGGGCGGACGAGAGCAGAAGCCGCGTCCCCTCGAAAAGCGAGGACAGGTCGTCGCGCGTGACCTTCTGCGTTTCGAGCTTTGCGAGGAATGCCGCGCGGGACGCGCGCGACCCCTCGGCGATGAGCCGCGCGAGCTCGAGCGCGAGCTCGTCAGGCGCGCCGCCCTCTTCGACGGTGGGGGAGAGCTTGACCTCCACGCAGCGCGAGCGGATGGTCTGGAGCAGAACCGCCGGATTTTCCGCGCAGAAGAAGAACGCTGCGTAAGCGGGCCCCTCCTCCACGAGCTTCAAAAGCACGTTCTGGTCCTTTTCCGTCAGGATGGTGCAGTCCTCGAAAATGTAGACCTTGCGCGCGCCCTCGTTCGGGCGGATGAACGCGTCGGCGCGCATCGCGCGCACCGTGTCGATCGAGAGCTCCTTGTGCTCTGCGTCGCGCACGAACGTGACGTCGGGGTGGATGTCCTGCATCACCTTGCGGCAGGCAGGGCAGGCGAGGCAGGGCTTGCTTTCCGCTGTGCACTCCATCGCCGCGGCGGCATAGCGCGCAGCGCTCACGCGGTCGCCGCTGCCGCTGAAAATGAGTGCGTGCGACAGTGCGCCGCGCTTTGCCGCGGCGCGAAGACGCGCCGCCGTATCGGTTTTTGCAAAATCCAAAAGCTCCATTGCCCGCTCCATGCTCTGTACTCTGCGCGCATTTTCAGCGCAAATTTAAAAATAGTATATCGCAAAAGTGCGGCGCTTGCAAGAAAATCCGCGCCCCGCGACGGAAAAACAGAACGATTTTGCGCCAAATTGCGTTTTGTGGGAGAAAAAATGCGGAAAGTCGACAAAAATTTCACAACTTGTTATTGAAAGTCGGGGATTTTCTGTCTATAATAATATGGCTTGATAATGATCACACAGCGATACATTTTTAATGGAGGAAAACCAATGAGCAAAAAGTATGTCTACCTGTTCTCGGAAGGCAACGCTACCATGCGTGAGCTTCTGGGCGGCAAGGGCGCGAACCTGGCCGAGATGACCAACATCGGTCTGCCCGTGCCCCAGGGCTTCACCATCACGACCGAAGCCTGCACCCAGTATTACGAGGACGGCCGCAAGATCAACGACGAGATCATGGCAGAGATCATGGAATACGTCGCGAAGATGGAAGAGATGAACGGCAAGAAGTTCGGCGATCTGAAGAACCCCCTGCTCGTCTCCGTCCGTTCCGGCGCGCGCGCTTCCATGCCCGGCATGATGGATACCATCCTGAACCTCGGTCTCAACGACGACGTCGTCGCCGCCATGATCGCGGGCAACCCCGACCCCAACTTCGAGCGTTTCGTTTACGACTCCTATCGCCGCTTCATCCAGATGTTCTCCGACGTCGTTATGGAAGTCGGCAAGAAGTACTTTGAGCAGCTCATCGACGCGATGAAGGAAAAGCGCGGCGTCAAGCTCGACATCGAGCTCACCGCAGCCGACCTCAAGGAACTCGCCGAGCAGTTCAAGGCCGAGTACAAGCAGCAGATCGGCGAGGACTTCCCCTCCGACCCCAAGACCCAGCTGTACGAAGCCATCCGCGCCGTGTTCCGCTCCTGGGACAACCCGCGCGCGAACGTCTATCGCCGCGACAACGACATCCCCTATTCCTGGGGCACTGCCGTCAACGTCATGCCGATGGTCTTCGGCAACCTGAACGACAACTCCGGTACCGGCGTCGCCTTCACCCGTGACCCCGCCACCGGCGAGAAGAAGCTCATGGGCGAGTTCCTGACCAACGCTCAGGGCGAGGACGTCGTCGCCGGCGTCCGCACCCCGATGCCCATCTCCCAGATGGAAGAGAAGTTCCCCCAGGCTTACGCCGACTTCGTCAAGGTCTGCGACCTGCTCGAGGATCACTACCGCGACATGCAGGACATGGAGTTTACCGTCGAGAACGGCAAGCTCTATATGCTCCAGTGCCGCAGCGGTAAGCGCACCGCGCAGGCTGCTCTCAAGATCGCCTGTGACCTCGTGGACGAGGGCATGATCGACGAGAAGAAGGCTGTCTCCATGATCGACCCGCGCAACCTCGACACCCTGCTCCATCCCCAGTTCGATGCGGCTGTCCTCAAGAAGGCTCCCGCCATCGCCAAGGCTCTGCCCGCCTCCCCCGGCGCCGCCTGCGGCAAGATCGTCTTCTCCGCTGAGGATGCCAAAGAGTGGAAGGAGCGCGGCGAGAAGGTCGTTCTCGTCCGTCTCGAGACCTCTCCGGAGGATATCGAGGGCATGAAGGCCTCCCAGGGCATCCTGACCGTCCGCGGCGGTATGACCTCCCACGCGGCTGTCGTCGCGCGCGGCATGGGCAAGTGCTGCGTCTCCGGCTGCGGCGAGATCAACATGGACGAGGAGAACAAGAAGTTCGAGCTCGCCGGCAAGACCTATCACGAGGGCGACTTCATCTCCATCGATGGTTCCACCGGTAACATTTACGACGGCATCATCCCCACGGTCGACGCCACCATCGGCGGCGAGTTCGGCCGCGTCATGGCTTGGGCCGACAAGTATCGCCGTCTGGGCGTCCGCACGAACGCCGATAACCCGCACGACACCGAGCAGGCCGTGAAGTTCGGCGCTGAGGGCATCGGCCTCTGCCGCACCGAGCACATGTTCTTCGAGGCTGACCGTATTCCCGCCATCCGCGAGATGATCTGCTCCGACACCGTCGAGCAGCGCGAGAAGGCGCTCGCTAAGCTCGAGCCGATGCAGCAGGGCGACTTTGAAGCCATGTATATCGCGCTCGAGGGCCGTCCGATGACCGTTCGTTTCCTCGATCCCCCGCTGCACGAGTTCGTTCCCACCGAGGAAGCTGACATCGAGCAGCTCGCCAAGGACATGGGCAAGAGCGTTCAGGACATCAAGAACATCATCGCCTCCCTGCACGAGTTCAACCCCATGATGGGCCACCGCGGCTGCCGTCTGGCCGTTACGTTCCCCGAGATCGCTGCCATGCAGACCCGTGCGGTCATCAAGGCTGCGCTGAACGTCAACGCCGCGCATCCCGACTGGAACATCATCCCCGAGATCATGATCCCGCTCGTCGGCGAGGTCAAGGAGCTCAAGTACGTCAAGGACGTCGTCGTCGAGGTCGCTGACAAGCTGATCGCCGAGGCCGGCAGCTCCATGAAGTACAAGGTCGGCACCATGATCGAGATCCCGCGCGCCGCTCTGACCGCGGACGAGATCGCCAAGGAAGCGGACTTCTTCTCCTTCGGCACGAACGACCTGACCCAGATGACCTTCGGCTTCAGCCGTGACGATGCCGGCAAGTTCCTCGGCGCGTACTACGACAAGAAGATCTACGAGAGCGATCCGTTCGCCCGTCTCGATCAGGCCGGCGTCGGCAAGCTCGTCTCCATGGCCGCCAAGATGGGCCGCGAGACCAACCCGCACATCCACCTCGGCATCTGCGGCGAGCACGGCGGCGATCCCACGTCCGTCGAGTTCTGCCACAAGGTCGGTCTGGACTATGTCTCCTGCAGCCCGTTCCGTGTCCCCATCGCCCGCCTCGCCGCCGCGCAGGCTGCGATTAAGGAAATGTGAGCGATCTTTTGAGCGTTCACAAAGCGGCTTGAAACTTGCAAACCTTTGATGTGACTGCCTTTGCGGGCATCATTGGTTGAAAACAAACAAAAATCCGGTATTGTTCCGTTTTGAACTGCACCCCACTTGTTAGATAGTATATCATACTGTCTAACAAGTGGGGTGCTGTTCATAAGTCCAATTATATAAATTGACCACTCGACATAGCTCCAAATATATAAACCGCCCACCCTACTATAATGGGCGATGAGGCGATTGTTGTCCAGATAATCCGCCAAATCTGTGATTTGTGAGACGCCCTTACATTTCATAACGATAAAAGCACAGACCATGGCTTCTTTGGGGAAGCCGCGCCGCCCGGTTGCCGCTCCGGGCAGCGTGAAGTCCAAGCTGCTGAAAAGCCTGTCATAAAACATGGCGGCGCTTTGGGCTGTGAACAGCGTCACATCCTGAATGATTTCCTGCCGGTAGATAGCGGCCAGCCCCTTTCTGGTTGGTTTTCTCTCAAGTCAATTTTACCAAAAAGGGGCTCCGCTTTCTATATCAATGGAGTGATTTTCGGCTTCAGCCATGGCTGGGAACCATTGCAATTACTGCGTTTCTTGCGTTTTGCTCATGGCGGTGTTATGATTATTTCATGAGGTGATCCTATACGGTTCCCGCGCACGAGAGGACTTCCGCCGCACAAGCGACGGCACACGCCAAATGCCGGAAATGCCAGAAAGGACTTTACTTATGCGGCGCAGCCCTGTATAATCGTTTAAGATGGAAAATCGTCGAAAGACTATGCTGCAGGGCCATATGTCTGAGCGGGAGAGCCCCTATGATCGACCGACCGCACTCTTTTAAGGAAACACCGCGCAGTGAAAGCTGCGGTATTGCCTTAGCAGGACTGCGGTCAGTTTTTTTCTCTGCGAAAGGAGGGAGCATCGGTGAACCGCGTGTTCCGCGAGGAAAAGAAATATCTGATCTCGCTGCCGGAGGCGCTGCAAGCCTGCCATCGGCTCGCGCAGGTCATGCACGAGGACCCGCACAACGGCATAAGCGGCTACCCTGTCCGCTCGCTTTACTTCGATACGCTCGACGACAGGGACTTCCACGAAAAGGCTGCGGGCGTAGAGCTGCGGCGCAAGCTGCGCCTGCGCTGCTATGATCCGGCGGCAGACTTCGCCATGCTGGAGATGAAGCAGAAGCAGGGCGCAAGTCAGCTCAAGCGCTCTCTGCGCGTGACACGGGAGGATGCCCAAGCGCTCACGCGCGGCGACTACGCGCCGCTGCTGCGGTATCCGGAGTCTTTTGCTGCGGAGTGCTACGCGCTGATGCACAGCCGGTGCTATCGCCCCAAAACGATCGTAGAATACAACCGCAAGGCATTTATTGCCAAGGAGAACAAAATACGCATTACCTTTGACAGCCGCATTGTTTCCGTCGAGAGCTGCTTCGACCTCTTTTCGCCGCGGCTGAACATGAACCCCGTGCTCGATCCGTACTGCGTGGTGCTTGAGGTCAAGTACAACGGCTTTCTGCTCGATTATCTTCGCGAGCTGATCAACAGCGTGGATCGCAGTGAGCCTTCTGTCAGCAAATATGTGCTTGCCCGCCAAAACGGATGTCAGACGAGGCTATAGGAGGAAAACACCATGAGACAACAGATCCTGAACCTTTTTACCACACCCCGCGATATGTCGTGGGAGGATATTCTGCTCAATATCGTTCTTGCCGCCGTGCTGGGCTTTTTTATCTTCCTGTCCTACGCCATCTCCCACCGCGGGACGATCTACAGCCGCAAGTTCAACGCCTCGCTCGTCATTCTCGCGGTGCTGACGGGGACGGTCATGACCGTCATCGGCAACAACATTGCGCTGTCTCTCGGTATGGTGGGCGCGCTGTCCATCGTCCGCTTCCGCACCGCCATCAAGGACTCGCGCGATACGGTTTATATTTTTTGGTCCATCATTGTCGGCATCTGCTGCGGCGTGGGCGATTATGCCGTGGCCTGCATCGGCAGCGCCGTGACCTTCGCGGTGATCCTGCTGCTCGGCTGCATCAAGAGCGATAACCGGATGCTGCTCATCATCCGCGCCCACCGCAGCAAGCAGGAGCCGATCAAGGCGCAGGTCTACAAGCTCTTTCGCGCCAAAGCGACGCTGCGTGTGGAAAACACGACGGAGGATACGGTCGAACTGATCTACGAGATCACGCAAAAGCTCCTGCGCCGCGCGGAGCAGACAACGCCGGACATTCCCGGCAGCATCTATTCGTTGGGAAGTATCGACTATGTCAATCTTGTCATGCAGAACGACGAGGTGTCGAACTGAGAAACCGGAAAGAGGGGGGCGGAGACGAACATGAAATACAAGCGAATGGCTCTTGCGGCCTGTGCGCTGCTGCTCCTCCTATCCGCAACAAACCTGTCAGCCGTGCTGACCGATGAGCACCCACGCTATCATCAGCATCTTGAGCGCCTCGCCTATACACCCTGTGCCGACCACGGAGAAGATCTGCTCTGCTCTCATCTGCCGCTCGTTCTCATCGACACCGGCGGCGCGGAGATCCCCGGCGTTCCCATCCAGAGCGGCGGCAGCGGCCGTGAGGACGATGCTTTCACCACGACCGCAGACGGCAGTACGCTGCTGCGCGCGTCCGTCTCGGTGGTGGATCATGCCGAGGGCAACAATCACCCCGCCGACACGCCGACGCTTCAGAGCGTCATTGACATTCGAGTGCGAGGCAACTCCTCGCGCTATTTTGATAAGCACAGCTATCTTGTCAAGACGCTGACGGACGACGGTGCGGCCTCGCGCGATGTCGCCATGCTGGGCATGGATGCCTTCGACGAGTGGGCGCTGCACGGGCCGTACCTCGATAAGACGCTCATCCGCAATTATATGTGGTACAATCTTGCGGGCGAGATCATGGACTACGCGCCGAATGTGCGCTTCTGCGAGGTACTGCTCAACGGAGTGTATCAGGGGCTTTATGTTATGACGGAGACTATCAGCTCCGGCGCGGATGCCCGCTTGAAGCTCACGGAGCCGTCGAAGGACACGGTGCAGACGAGCTATGCTCTGCGCCTTGACCGCGGCAGCGGCAACGAGGTCAAAAACATCGAGACCTTCTCCCAATACGCCCTGCGAAATCTGCAGGATATAGACATCGTCTATCCGGGAACAAAATGGCTTACGTCGGAGCGCGCGGCGTGGATCGCACAGGATTTCTCCGACTTTGAAAAGACACTCTACTCCTATGACTATGATACCGAGCCCTATGCATGGTGGGAGCAGGCGGACATGAGCTCTTTCGTGGACTACTTTATCCTCAACGAGTTTACCTGCAACTATGATGCGGGCTGGCTTTCCACCTATATCTACAGGGATGTGCGCGGCAAATACAAAATGTGCATCTGGGACTTCAATTCCGCCTGTGACAACTACAGTCATCCGGTCGCAGAGCCGCAGCATTTTGAGCTGCAATACAATGTCTGGTACTATATGCTCAGCAAAGACGAGAAGTTCATAAACGCCGTCATCGACCGCTACCGCGAGCTGCGTCAGGGCATCCTCAGCGACGAGTATCTCTGCGCCTACATAGACGACGTTACCGCGTGGCTCGGCGATGCCGTCGAGCGCAACTTCTCCGTCTGGGGCTACACGCTCGAAAAGGATATGCTCTCCCCCGCGTGGCGCAACCCGCACTCACACGCGGCTGCCGTCGCGCAGATGAAGCGCTTTTGCATCGAGCGCGGCGCGTGGATGGACGAGAATATCGACATTCTTCGCCAGTACAGCCACGAATCCAAAAACAAGAAATTCAACCACTGAGCCACCACACCATCGAGAAAGGAGGGCGGCGGCTTGAAAAGATTTCTCATCGTGCTCACCGCCCTGATCTTAGGCTATCTCGCCTACGACACCGCGCGCTACTACCTCGGCTGGTACATCGACCTTCAGCCGGACGCGCCGGTCAGCGCTTTCATGTCCACCGACGCGCAGCACCTTTATATGGACCGCGGCGCGGGACCGGAGGAGTTCACCGTCAAGGGCGTGAACCTCGGCGTGGGCGTCCCGGGCGAGTGGGCGACGGACTACGCCGTCAGCAAGGAGACCTATCTGCGCTGGTTTGCCCAGATGCAGGAAATGGGCGCGAACACCGTGCGCGTCTACATTACGCTCCACGACGACTTCTATAACGCCTTCTACGAGTACAACACCGCGCGCGAGGAGGCGAACGAGGAACCGCTCTGGCTCATCCACGGCGTATGGGTGAACGACTATATCCAAAACTCCCACCGCGACGCCTATGACAAGGACTTTCTTGAGACCTTCGTCAGGGACGGGCGCACACTGGTCGACGTTCTGCACGGCAACAAGAAGATCTCGCTCGGACGCGGAACGGGCTCCGGCTTCTACACCAAGGACGTTTCCCGCTGGGTCATCGGCTATATTCTCGGTGTGGAGTGGGAGGATGTGACCGTCACCTACACCAACCACAAATACCCCGATCTGCCGCCCTATCAGGGAACGTACCTCTCCGCGACGGAGGACGCCTCCGCCTTTGAATCCATGCTCGCGCAGGTGGGCGACCGGATCGTCTCATATGAAAGCCGCCGCTACAAGACCCAGCGCCTTGTGGCGTTTTCCAACTGGCCGACCACCGATCCGTTCCTTTATCCGGAGGATATCACGACTTTCTTTATGAAGTGCGCGCAGGTGGACGTGGAGCACATCCGCACGGAGGATGCCTTCCTCGCCGGTCAGTTTGCCTCCTACCATGTGTATCCCTACTATCCCGACTATCTCAACTATATCCTCAACCCCGCGGCGATGGACCGCACGCCCATCTGGGACGGCAAGGCCGTCATCTCCCGTGCGGAGACCGGTCCCGGCACGCCCATCGGTTCCGTGCTGCGCCGATCGGACTTCTACAATGAGACCGGCGCGGCGAACACCTACCGTGCCTATTTGCGCGCCCTGCGGCGGCATCACACGATGCCCGTCGTCATCTCCGAGTTCGGCGTTTCCACCGGGCGCGGCATGGCGCAGATCGACCGGAACACCGGACGCAATCAGGGCCATATGTCCGAGCAGGAGCAGGGGCAGGCGCTCGTGGACTGCTGGCGCGACATCACCGCGGCAAACTGCGCGGGCGGCTGCGTCTTTACCTGGCAGGACGAGTGGTTCAAGCGCACCTGGAACACCATGCACGCGGTGAATCTCCAGCGCACGCCGTACTGGAGCGACTATCAGACCAACGAGCAGTATTTCGGTCTGCTCTCCTTCGACCCCGGCGAGGAGGAAAGCGTCTGCTATGTGGACGGCGACCTCTCGGAGTGGACGGAGGAGGATAAACTCTTCGATACCGGCACGCGCGCCCTTTCGATGAAATACGACGAGAAGTTCATCTATCTGCTCGCCTATGAAAAGGGCTTTGCGAACGGACAGAAAACGCTCTACATCCCCATCGACACCACGCCCAAGACGGGCAGCACCTACTGCGAAAACTTCGGCCTGCGCTTTGAGGACCCGGTGGACTTCGTCCTCGCCATCGACGGCAGGGACAACAGCTGCCTCCTGGTGCAGGAGCGCTACGAGGTGCTGCGCGCCATGTTCTACCACGAAACGCACGACGCGGACGCCTACCTTGACCCGCCCGACGCGGACACACCGCTTTTCAAGCCCATCGAATTGATGCTTCAGACGGCGACGCCGCTGCTCACGGGCAACTGGCAGGCAAGCTCTGAGACCTACGAGACGGGCGATCTTGCCTACGGCAACGCGAACCCCGCCGCGCCGGACTACGATTCCCTCGCGGACTTCATCTTCGCGGGCGACTATGTGGAGCTGAAGCTCCCCTGGCAGCTTCTGAACTTTTCAGACCCCTCGCGCATGACCATCCACGACGATTACTATGAAAACTACGGTGTGGACTACATCACCATCGACACGATGTACCTTGGTCTTACCGACGGCGCGGCGCAGGAGCGCACGCCGCTCTATCCCGCGGCGCTCAAGGGCTGGGGCAACACGGTCAGCTATCACGAGCGGCTCAAGCCCTCGTACTACATTCTGCAAAAGCTCTGGCAGTAAAACACACAAGAAAGGAAGAACGCCGGTGTTTGTTCAAATCCTGATCTACGTCTATCTCGGCATCTGCGCCGGCATGATCCTCTTTAACATTGCAACGGCGCTCCTTTCGCGGCGCAGGGAGCATCGGTCCTTCCGCGACGGCATCCGCCTTGAGCTGACGGTCTCGCAGGAGCTTGACCGTCTCGCGGAGACCGGAACGGTCAGCGAGAGGCATCTGCGCTTCATGGAGCGCAGACTGCGCCGCGTGAACGGCATGGCGGCCTTTGACGCCGCGCTGGAGTGCCTGTGCGTGAGGCGGCCAGAGCTGACCCGCTCCTATCTGACGGCGCTTAACGGTGTGATGATCGCGCTGGCAGAGGATTACTGCCGCCGCGATGAGATCGAGGCGGCGTATTTTCCGTATATCATCCGGAAATACCGGCTTCTCGACGGGCAGGAGAACGAGGCGCTGAAAACGATGCTGCTCGACCTGTTGCATGAATCGAGCATCTACTGCCGCGAGAATGCCATGCAGGCGCTCTACACGGCGGGCGATCCCGCCGTCCTTGTGCGTGCGCTGCGGATCATCGACGCAAGCTGCCTCTATTATCACAGCAAGCTCCTCTCCGACGGCTTGCTGAACTACACGGGCGACACATGGGAGCTTGCCGACGCGCTTTGGGAGGCGTTTGATGCGTTTCAGCCGTGGATGCAGGTGACGCTGCTCAACTATTTCCGCTTTTCCTCCGGCGCATACTGCGAGAAAATACACGCGCTCCTCAACGATCCCGCGCAGGACGACGAGGTGCGCTTTGCCTGTCTGCGCTATCTTGGCCGCTATCCCTATCCGCCCGCCTACGCCGATCTGCTGCGCTATGCGACGCCCTCGGAAAACGCGCGCTGGGAGTATGCAGCCATCGCCTCGTCGGTGCTGGCGAGCTATCCCGGGGCGGAGACTGCGGCGGTGCTGGAGAGGAACCTCTATCATCCCAACTGGTATATCCGCTTCAACGCGTCAAAAAGTCTGGAGCAGCTCGGCTTCGGCTACCGCGATCTGATCGACGTGATCGAGGGGCACGACCGCTACGCCTCCGAGATCCTGCGCTATCGCTTTGATGTGCGGGAGCTGGAGGAGCGAAAGGAGGACGCAGTATGTACGACGGTATAAAGCTGTTTCTTGAGTGGGTGGGCTATTTCTTTATCGCTTATCTGATCGGCTACTCGACCTTTCTGTTTCTGTCGGTCGTCGTCGGCTCACTTGAGCTGTACAAGCACCGCCGGCAGGAAATGTTCAAAAGCATTCTGCCCTCGGATTACTACCTGCCCATCAGCATCATCGTTCCCGCCTACAATGAGGAGGTCACCGTGGCAGACACCGTGCGCTCGCTGCTGACGCTGGAATACCGCGCCTATGAGATCATCGTGGTGGACGACGGTTCGAGCGACGCAACCTCCGAGGTGCTTGCCGAGGCGTTCGATATGCACCTTGTTCACCGGCCCATTCGCCGGCAGATCAACTGTCAGCGCGAGGAATACGTCTATGAGACACGCGCACAGAAGGTACCGGTGACGCTCATCCGAAAAAAGAACGGCGGCAAGGCAGACGCGCTGAACATGGGCATCAACGCCGCAAATTTCCCATACTTTATCTGCATGGACGCGGACTCCGTTCTGCAGTACGACTCTCTGCGCCGCATCGCCCAGCCGATATTGGAAAACGGCAATGTGGTGGCGGTTGGCGGCATCGTCCGCATCTCCAACGACGTGGAGCTGGAAAACGGACGGGTGAAGCATTACCGGCTGCCGCGCAATATTCTCGCCTTCATGCAGGTGCTGGAGTACGACCGCTCCTTCCTCGCCTCGCGCATCCTCTTTGACCGCTTCAACGGCTCGCTCATCATTTCCGGCGCGTTCGGACTGTTCAAAAAGGACACGGTCATCGCCGTGGGCGGCTACGACAACAAGACCATGGGCGAGGATATGGAGCTGGTGGTCAAGCTGCACGAATACTGCACAATCAACGGCATCGACTATGCCATCCGCTACGCCACCGACGCCATCTGCTGGACGCAGGTGCCCGAGCGGCTGCGCGATCTGTGCAAGCAGCGCAAGCGCTGGCATCTGGGCCTGTTCCAGAGTATGTACAAGCACCGCGTCATGTTTTCCAATCACAGGTTCGGCGCGGTGAGCTTTGTATCCTATCTCTATTTCCTCATCTATGAGTTGCTCTCGCCGTTTATCGAGGTCTTCGGCGTGTTCACGATGGTGCTCGCATGGTGGTGCGACCTCATCAACGTGCCGTTCATGCTGCTCTTCTTCCTTATCTACGCCGTCTTCGGCGGGGTCCTGACGCTCACCGCCTTTTTCTCGCGCATCTACACGGCGGACCTCACGCTCTCGTTCGGCGACGGCCTCAAGGCCGTCTGTCTGTGTCTCTTTGAGCTGGTGTTCCTGCGCTTTATTCTCGCATGGGTGCGCTGCACGGCCTTTATCGGCTATAGGAAGAAAAAACTCAGCTGGGGGCGCATCGAGCGCCGCAAGATCGATTTGAAATAAAGGGGGGTGTCGCCTGTGCGCCGAAAAAAGCTCTTGGAAATCACGCTCTGCGCCGTGCTGACGATCGGAGCGCTGCTGTGCTGTATGCAGGATGCAAGCGCGAGGGAGACGCTTCTGATTTCGGGAAACGCCGATCTCTATCCCATCGAGTCCTATGACCGCGGCAGAGAATGCTATGTCGGATTGCTGCCGGAGCTGTACGAGCGCCTGAGTGAGCAGACAGGGTACGATCTTGTCTATCTTCCGTACAGCAAGAACACAACGCAGGCGCAGCAGGCGGAGAACCGGCAGGCGGACATTATTTCCGCCTATCCCTCCGGCACGGTCGACAGCGGCGCGATGCGCCGTCAAGTGCTGCTCTGCACGATAGAACATGACGGCGCAGAGCGCGCGATATATGTTGGCTTTACCAACGCACTCACGCCGGAACTGGCCGGCGCGCTTTCACAAGCGCTGGAGGACCTCTCCGGCGCGGAGAGCATCGGCGTCCTGGCAGACTATATGAATAGCAGCGGCGCGGAAGCCTACCGTACCAGGTGGCTCATTACGCTCGCCGCATTGATCGCGGCGATGCTTGCCGCGGCGGTCGCGCTGATAGTCTTTGCGCGAAAAAAGCGTGCCGAGCAAAAGACCAACGCCCTCATCGACCCGCGCTACGGCATCGGCAACGACGGGTATTATCTGAACTGCATGGAAACGCTCATCCCCGCCCCGCTCAGAAGCATCGTCTATGTCTTCTGCATCGGCTGCGATATGCCCTCGCTCGAACGGCGCTTTGGCGAGGCGGAGCGCGAGGAGATCTTCTCCCGCGCGGCGGAGTATCTGCGCCTTGACTGCGGACGCGAGGAATACCTCGCCTGCGTGGGGCGCGGGATGTTCGCGCTCGTGTGTCAGTGCGGCAGCCGCGAGGCGGCACAGCAGCGCGCCGAGGGGCTTATCCGCGGGCTGGACGACTACCTTGCGGGCTTCCGCGCCGAATATGCCGGCGCGTTCCGCGCGGGCATCTGCTCGCTGTCGGAAAACCCCGACTGCAGCGCCGAGGCTGCGCTCTACAACGCGCGCCAGGGCTGTGCCCACGCGTTCCGCACGGAAACGCCCTGCGCGTTCAGCACGCGCGGCATGATCGACGAGAGCGAGCAGCTCGAGCGTCTGCGCGGCAGCATGAGTAAGGCGGTGGAAAAGGGCGAATTTGAGCCGTACCTCCAGTTCGTTGTCGATCGCGCCGGCACGGTCGTCGGCGCGGAGGCCGTCTCGCGCTGGCAAAACCCGGAGGAGGGACTGCTCAAGCCCTCAAAATACATCGACCTGATGATCCGCGCCGGCACGATCACCGAGCTGGATCTCTATATGCTCCGCTGCGCGTGCGTGCAGCTCCAGACGTGGAAGCGGGAGGGGCGCGGGACGCTGTGGCTCTCGTGCAACTTCACGCGCCAGTCCATCGCAGACGAAAAGATCCTCGCGCGCGTGCGCGAGATCGTCGAGCAGTACGACTTTACGCGCGACCGCCTTGCGGTGGAGCTGACGGAGGACTCCTACGCGCACGACCGCGAGACGGCGCTGCGGACGATCGAGGGGCTGCACGCGATGGGGCTTCGCATCGTGCTGGACGATATCGGCGCGGGCTATTCCTCGCTCTCCGACCTGAGCACCTACCCAATCGACGGCGTGAAGATCGACCGCAGCATCGTGATCGAGTCCGCCTTGCCGCGTGCCCGCGCGCTGCTGGAGGGCATGATCCGTCTTTCGCACGACATGGGCATCCGCGTGCTGTGTGAGGGCGTGGAGGACAAGGCAACGTGCGACGCCGTGCTTGCGGCGGGCTGCGACTTCATTCAGGGCTTTTATTTCTCGCGCGTCCTGCCCGGGCGCGAAGCGGAATCCTTCTTGCGCAGCCTGGCGGCGCGCGACAGGGGGGAAGGATAAAGGAGAAATGAACATGGTCAACAAAAAACGAGTAGGCATGATGGTGGCGGTCACGCTCCTGACCGGCGTGCTGCTCTTTTGTTCGGTCTTTTTCCTCGTCCGGCGGGCGAATCGTGAGATCACACAGCGCTCCTTTGACGAATTGGCTACCGCGACGCGCCAGATCGCAAAGGATCTTGTCGACGCGGCGAACGCGGATCAGACCATCCTCTCCGCCATGGCGGAGCTGATCGCGGGGCATGACGAGCGTGACAATGACGCGGTGCTGCGCATCATGAAATCCTTCAGCCTCAGTGAGACCTTTGTCTCCACCGTCGCGCTGCTGCGGCCCGACGGCACGCTGCTGCTGACCGACGGCACCCGCTACGACGTTTCCGACACATTCGATTTTGAAACAGAGGCGGCGCGGGGCGCGTACATCTCAGACCGCGTGACAAGCTACTTTGCGCCGGAAAAGCTGGTGGTGCGCAACGTCGTGCCGGTGGTGCGCGACGGCGAGACCGTCGCCATCCTCTACGGCGTCGTCCTCCTGCAGGAGCTTTCCCGAAACTATCAGATCGACCTCTACAACGGCAATGCCTTCCTCCTTCTTGTGGACGGCAACAACGGCGACATCCTGCTGGATACCTGGCATGACTCGCTCGGCAACATCTCGGAGCTGCGTGGCCGCAAAATGCTCAAGGGCTACACCTACGAGGAGGCGATGAAAAAAATCCCCAACGGCATCGGCGGCGATATGTGCACCGTATCCCGCTCCACGGGGCTGACGGTCTACCTGCACTACGAGCCGGTCGGCATCAACAACTGGAGCGTTGTGCTCGGCGTGAGCGAGGCGGAGGCGCTGGCGGGCACGCGCGACGTGGTGCAGACGCTTTCGATGATGGCGATCATTGTCACCGCGCTGCTGCTGAGCTATCTTGGTTTTATGGTCTGGTATCTCGCCTCGGCGCGACGCGGCGTTTACCGTATGAGCATTACGGACCAGGGCACGGGCCTGATGAACCGTGTCGCCTATGAGAAGTGTCTGCGCAAGAGCGACCAGCGCGTCATCGCTCCGGCCGCCTGCATTTATATCGACGCGAACGGCCTGCACGAGATCAACAACGAGCGCGGTCACGAGGCGGGCGATCAGCTGCTGCACGCGGTCGCAGAGCGTCTGCGGGAGCAGTTTCCGAGGGACGATCTCTACCGCGTCGGCGGCGACGAGTTCGTCGTGTTTCCCGCGCCGGCGGCAGAGACGGAATACGAGGCGCGGATGCGGGCGGTTTCTGAAAGCCTTGCCGCGCAGGGCTACAGCATCTCCTACGGCATCGCCGTCTGCGAGGCGGCAAACGGGCTAAGAGAGCTGGTCCGCGAGGCGGACGAGAAGATGCTCGGGAGCAAGCGCGCCTACTACGCCGAGCACGATCGCAGAAGGCCGAGATAACGCCAAGACGATAAAATGACCGCCGGACGATACCGGCGGTCATTTTGTCGTCCAACCAACAAAACCGCTTTAGAATATCGTTCATGATAAGTCCCCCTCTCCGCATGATCTCAACCCTTATTTTCTTAGAGATGAGCAAAACAAACCCTAAAACAAAAGGGCGAATGGTCATCTTATTTTTTATACACATTGAGGCTTAAAGTAACTGTGATATTGGTGATTGGAAAAGAGTGTTCATTTGCAATTCTAAGGGGTGCCCACGGTATTTGCCGCGAAAACCTGTGGAAAGAGTGATAGGGGTGAAATTTTCAACGACTGGCAAAGGCATTTTAAGGGAAAATAGTCAATAACCAAGGCACCGCTTCTGCAAGAATTTTGAGCAAAAAAGGCTTGCAATTCAAGAAAATCTCGCGTACGATGCCATCCCAATTTTGAAAGCGGAGGTATGGTTTATGTGCAAAGAGAAGGAAATCACTGTGCTCAAGGTCAGCCCTCATAAGAAACCGGAAGTAGACACCCTGAAAAATGAGTTGTCGGCTCTGCAAGAAGCCGTGAGCAGTGGAGTGAAGGACTACCATCACCTGATCCAGTTGGTCGGCGTGGAAGAAGGCGTAGACCTGCTCCTGAACGATGAGGGTGAGCTCATTGACTTTGAGCCTGATCGCCGGTTCGGACAGGACGTGCTGGTTGGCGATTTCTATGTCGTAGGGACTGACGGCGAGAACTTGGCGTCACTACCGCAAGACAAGATGGAGAAGTACGCGGCTCTATCTCGCGCTGGTCAAATGCGCGGTGCGAGACAGCGGGCGCAACTGCCTCTATTTTTACCCGGACGCGTATCTCGACGAGGCGCAGAAGCGCGGCATCGCCGACAAGACTGAGGAGCTGCGCAAGGGCAAGCGCTTTATGACGTTCTTCTGCCTTGTGATCTTCGTCGTGCTGATCGCGGTCATCGCCGGATGGAACGGCGTGAAGGACTTTAAGACCGCGAGTTTTGAAACCTACCTCTTCCTTGTGGTCGTGAACTGGTTCGACGGCTTTGTCATCGACCTGCTGTGGGTCGGCCACAGCAAGATCTGGCGTATCGAGGGCATGGAGGGCGTCCCCTATGGGAAGCCGTGGCGGACGGTCTACACCAAGCGCAGTGCGGCCACAGTCGGCGGGATCGTTGTGCTGATCGGCAAAATTTGACAGCGGAAGAAAAAAGGTTCCCAAGCCATTGGCTTGGGAACCTTTTTCGCATCGCCGCGCGATGCAGAGGATCAAAGGAGAGGTTCATAAAGAAGTTTGGAAGAGATCGTTTCAGATACGGCTGCGGATCTCCGCACCCATGGCCTTGCAGCCGACGAGTTGGCAGTTTTCCTGCATGATGTCGCCGCAGCGGAAGCCCGAGCGCAGCGTATTATCCACCGCACGCTCGATGGCGTCGGCCTCGGCGGCCATGTCGAAGCTGTAGCGCAGCATCATTGCGGCGGCCAGGATCGTGCCGATGGGGTTCGCCTTGTCCTGTCCCGCAATGTCCGGCGCGGAGCCGTGGATGGGCTCGTAGAGTCCGTTCGTGCCGTCGCCCATGCTGGAGGACGGGATCATGCCGATCGAGCCTGTGATCTGGCTCGCCTCGTCGGAGAGGATGTCGCCAAAGAGATTTTCGGTCACGATGACGTCGAACTGGCTCGGGTCACGCACGAGCTGCATCGCCGCGTTGTCGACATACATGTGGCGAAGCTCGACATCGGGGTAGTCCTTCGCGACCTCTGTGACCGTCTTGCGCCAGAGACGCGAGGTGTCGAGCACGTTGGCCTTGTCGATGGAGGTGACGCGCTTGCGGCGCTTGCGCGCGGTCTCGAACGCGACGCGCGCGACACGCTTGATCTCGTGCTCGGAGTAGGCCATGATGTCGGTGGCCTTCTGCTCGCCGTTCGCCTCTTCCGTGCGGTGCTCGCCGAAGTACACGCCGCCGATGAGCTCGCGCACGACGACGAGGTCGATGCCGCCTTCCGCGATGTCGGCGCGCAGCGGGCAGGCGGCGGAGAGCTCGGAGAACATCTTGGCGGGGCGCACATTTGTATAGAGACCCATGCCCTCGCGCAGCTTGAGCAGACCGCGCTCGGGACGGTTGGCGGCGGGCTGGTCGTCCCACTTCGGGCCGCCGACCGCGCCGAGCAGCACGCTGTCCGCGCCGCGGCAGGTCGCTAAACTCGAATCCGGCAGCGGCACGCCGAATTTATCGATGGCGTTGCCGCCCATCGGCGCGTCGACGTAGGTGAAGGTGTGGCCAAACTTCGCGGCCACGGCGTCTAAAATGCCCATGGCCTCGGTGACGATCTCGGGGCCGATGCCGTCGCCCTTGATGATGGCAATGGTCTTGTTCATTTCGCCGCCTCCTTTGCCTTGAGCGAGGCCATCAGGCCGCCGCGCGCGATCATGTCCTTGATAAACGGCGGGAAGGGCTCGGCCTGATATGTCGTGCCCTTTGTCACGTCTGTGATGATGCCGGTGTCGAAGTCGACCGTCACCTCGTCGCCGTTTTCGATCTCCGCGCTCGCGGCGGGACACTCCAAAATGGCGAGGCCGATGTTGATAGCGTTGCGGTAGAAGATGCGGGCGAAATTCGCCGCGATGACGCAGGAGATGCCGCTCGCCTTGATGGCGACGGGCGCGTGCTCGCGCGACGAGCCGCAGCCGAAGTTTACGCCCGCGACCATGATGTCGCCGTCTTTGACGCGGTGGATGAAGTCCTTGTCGATGTCCTCCATGCAGTGGGAGGCGAGCTCCTTGTGGCTCTGGGTGTTCAGATAGCGCGCGGGGATGATGACGTCCGTATCGACGTGATCCCCATACTTATGGACAATGCCGTGTGCATTCATTTGTTCATGACCTCCTCCGGATGAGAAATGTGGCCGGTAATACCAGACGCCGCGGCGACAGCCGGAGAGGCGAGGTAGACCTCGCTGTCGACGTGGCCCATGCGGCCGACAAAGTTGCGGTTGGTGGTGGAAACGCAGCGCTCGCCGGCGGCGAGGATGCCCATATAGCCGCCGAGGCACGGCCCGCATGTGGGCGTGGAGACGATGCAGCCCGCGTCGAGGAAAATATCGGTGTAGCCCTTGTGCATGCAGGCGCGGTAAACCTCCTGCGTGGCGGGGATGATGATGCCGCGGACGTTCGGGGCCAGGTGATGCCCCTTTAAGATCGCGGCGGCGGCGGCCATGTCAGGGAGCTGGCCGTTCGTGCACGAGCCGATGACGATCTGGTCGATGGCGATGTCGCTGCCCTCGCGCGCGCTGTGCGCATTTTCGGGCAGGTGCGGCCAGGCGACCGTGCAGTCGACCTTGCCAAGGTCGATGTCGATGACGCGCTCGTATTCTGCATCGGGGTCGGCCTCGAACGCTGTCCAGGGGCGGTCCACGCGGCCCTCAACATAGGCGCGCGTCACGTCGTCGACGGGGAAGATGCCGTTTTTGCCGCCCGCCTCGATGGCCATGTTGCAGATCGTCAGGCGGTCGTAAATCGTGAGGTTCTTGACGCCCTCGCCGGAAAATTCGATGGACTGGTAGCGTGCGCCGTCCACGCCGATCATGCCGATGAGCGTCAGGATGACGTCCTTGCCGGAGACAAACGGGCGGAGCTTGCCGGTGAGATTCACCTTGATGGCGGACGGGACCTTGAACCACGTCTCGCCCGCGGCCATGGCCGCGCCCATGTCGGTCGAGCCGACGCCGGTGGAGAATGCGCCGAGTGCGCCGTAGGTGCAGGTGTGAGAGTCCGCGCCGATCACGGCCTCGCCCGGGGCGACAAGCCCCTGCTCGGGCAGCAGCGCATGCTCGATGCCCATCGTGCCGACATCGTAGAAGTGGTCGATGTCGAAGCGGCGGGCAAAGGTGCGGCACTGCTTGCACTGCGTGGCGGACTTGATGTCCTTGTTCGGTGCGAAGTGGTCCATCACCATCGCAATGCGGCTCTTGTCGAAGACCTTTTCAAAGCCCGCGGACTCAAACTCGTTGATGGCCACGGGGGTCGTGATGTCGTTGCCGAGGACGAGGTCGAGCTTTGCCTGGATGAGCTGGCCCGCGCGCACGCTCTCAAGTCCTGCGTGCTTGGCGAGAATTTTCTGCGTCATTGTCATGCCCATGTCGCGTTTCTCCTTTCAGTTGCCGGATTCCATGATCTTGTTGATGCCGTTGACGTAGGCGCGGATCGACGATTCGATGATATCGGTCGAGAGGCCCGAGCCGGTGTACGAGCGCCCGTCGGGGCCGGAGACCTTGACCACGGCCTCGCCGATGGCGTCCTCGCCGTCCGTGACGGCGTTGAGGCTGAAGCTCTCGAGCTTCACGTCCATTTGGAGCATGCGGTTGATGGCCTTGAACGAGGCGTCCAGCGGGCCCGTGCCGATGGCGACGTCTTCGATCTGCTCGTCGCCGCGCTGGAGCTTGATGCACGAGATGTTCGGCACGCCGTGGCCCGTGTTGACCACATGACTCACGAGCTGGCAGCTGCCCTGCACCGCGGCCTGACGGTGGAGCACGAGCGCCTCAATGTCGCTGCTCGTGATGTTCTTTTTCTTGTCGGCGAGATCCTTGAAGCGGGTGAACACGCTTTCAAGCTCCTCGTCGCTCAATTCGTAGCCCATGGATTCGAGCTTTTCACGCAGCGCGTGCTTGCCGGAGTGCTTGCCGAGCACCATCGTGTTCTGCGGGATGCCGACGTCGGTGGAGTTCATGATCTCGTACGTTCTTGCATTGGCAATGACGCCGTGCTGATGGATGCCCGACTCGTGCGCGAAGGCGTTCGCGCCGACGATGGCCTTGCTCGGCGGGATGGGCACGCCCGTGATGTTGCTCAGCAGCTTGCTCGAGCGGTAGATCTGCTTGGTGTTCACGCCGGTTTCGGCGTCGTAGAAGTCCTTTCTCGTGCGCAGCGCCATGACGATCTCTTCAAGGCTCGCGTTGCCCGCGCGCTCGCCGATGCCGTTGACCGTGCATTCGACCTGCGTCGCGCCCGCGCGGACGCATTCGAGCGAATTGGCCACCGCCATGCCGAGGTCGTTGTGGCAGTGGACGGAGATGTCGACATGCTCGACGCCCTCGATGTTTTCACGCAGGTAGGTGATGAGGTCATACATCTCCTGCGGCGTGGAGTAGCCGACGGTGTCGGGCACATTCAGCGTCGTCGCGCCCGCGGCGACGGCAGTGGAGTAGCAATGGGCCAGAAATGCCCAGTCGGAGCGGGAGGCGTCCTCGGCGGAAAACTCGATGTCATCGCAATAGCTCTTGGCGTAGGCGACCATCTCGCGGATGCGGTCGATGACCTGCTCGCGCGTCATCTTGAGCTTGTACTCCATGTGGATGTCGCTCGTCGCAAGGAAGACATGGATGCGGGGGTGGTTCGCTTCCTTCACGGCGTCCCACGCCGCGTCGATATCGCCCTTGGCGCAGCGCGCGAGCGAGGCGACCGTGCAGTTCGTCACCGCGGCGGCGATGGCCTGCACGCTCTTGTGGTCCATCGGAGACGCGATGGCGAAGCCCGCCTCGATCACGTCGACGCCCAGCTTTTCAAGCTGGCGGGCCATTTCGATCTTTTCCGTCAGATTCATGCTGCAGCCGGGGGACTGCTCGCCATCTCTCAGGGTCGTGTCAAAAATTTTAATGCGTTTCATGGGGTGTTCCTCCTGCTCTTTTTTCTCTCGCATAGCAACAAAAAAAGCCTCCGTCTCTTCCCTTGAAGAGACGAAAGCTCAAAACTTCCGCGGTACCACTCTTGTTGGCATAAAATATGCCCGCTTTCTGCATCGGCTTAAAATCAAGCGAATGCGCCTCGTTGGTAACGGTGAGGAGATCCGGCTGCGCCTAAACGAAAATCGTCTCAGCGGAGCTACTCAGGGGCCAGTGACATCATCCCGCTCTGCATTGCCTCGCAGCGACCGGCAACTCTCTGAAGCGTCTGTAGGACGAATTTTTCCCCGTCATGGTATTTGTGAACTATGAGATTGAATGATGCTACTATAATCGCCCGCCCCCGCTTTGTCAAGCAGGGAAAAAGAAATTTGCGCTTTTGACAAAAAAACGCGCGGCGGAAAAACATATTTTGCGTACTTTGAACGGAGAAAAAGGCGGGAGAGCAAAAGAAAAGGGAACGCGCAAGCGTTCCCTTTTTTGCCAAAATTTCTTACCTGCCGCCGAAGATCAGGCTGCCGAGCCCCGTGGAGGTCAAAAACAGAATGAGCATGACAACGGGCACGACATACTTCATCATTACGCTGTAGAGCTTGACGCGGCCAAAGTGCTCGCCGTTTTTCTCGACCTCGGCAATGATCCATTTCGGACCCACGACCCAGCCGACCAAAATGCTCGTGAGCAGGCTGATAAACGGCATCAGGAAGCTGTTGCTGATGTAGTCCATCACGTCGAGCAGCTACGCGGTCGAGCCGTTGGGCAGCGGAAGCTCGAAGTAGAGCACATTGTAGCCCATGCAGATGAGCACAGCCGTCACGAGCGAATAGACACCCACGGCGGCGCACATCTCCTTGCGCGACTTGTGGAAAATCTCCATGCAGTTGGCAACAAGCGTCTCCATGACGGACACGCAGCTCGTCAGCGCGGCGAAGCCGAGCGCGAGGAAGAACACCGCGCCCACGACGCGGCCCACGCCGCCCATCGCGGCAAAGACCTTCGGCAGGCTGATGAACGTCAGGCTCGGGCCGCTGGCCATGCCGTCAGTGCCGAGAAAGACATAGACGGCGGGGATGATCATGAGGCCCGCGAGGAACGCGACGCCCGTGTCGAAAATTTCGATCTGGTTGTTGGCCTTGTTGAGGTCGACGTCGTCCTTGACGTAGCTGCCGTAGGTGATCATGATGCCCATGCTGACACTGAGCGAGAAGAAGAGCTGACTCATCGCGTCGAGCGCGATGTTCAAAAAGCGCTGGACGGTCAGGCCCGTGAAGTCGGGCTTAATGTAGACGAGCAATCCTTCGATACCCGTGCGCGTCATGCCGCTCTCGTCGGTGTAAGAGAGCGTGAGCGAGAAGATGGCGATGCCGATGATGAGAAGGAGCAGACCCGGCATGATGTAGCGGGAGTATTTTTCAATGCCCTTTTCAACGCCGCAGTACACGACCCACGCCGTCAGCGCCAAAAAGATCAGCATGAAGACGATGGGCGAGACGGGGGAGGTGATGAACGAGGTGAAGAACCCGTCCTGCGCGGCGGCATCGCCGCTTGAGACGAGGTAGAGGGTAAAATACTTCGTGATCCAGCCGCCGATGACGGAGTAATACGTCATGATGAGCGTGGGGACGAGGAAGGTGAGGTAACCCAAAAACTTCCACTTCTTGTTGAGCGTTGCAAAGGCATTGAGGGCGTTCTGCTTCGTGCGGCGGCCAATGGCTACGTCAGTCGTCAGCAGGGTGAAGCCGAATGTCAGCACCAGCACCAGATAGACGAGCAGGAACAGTCCGCCGCCGTCCTTGGCACAGAGATAGGGGAAGCGCCAGATATTGCCGACGCCCACCGCGCTGCCCGCCGCAGCCAGCACAAAGCCGAGCGAACCGCTGAAACTACTGCTTTTTTTCATGTTCGATTCTCTCTTTTCTTTCATGAAAATGGAATGATTAATGCCCCATTATAGCAGAAGAAACCGAATTGGCAAGGGGAGAAGCGCTGAAAAATGCAGGAATTCTTGCGAAAATGTGAAAAAATATCTCATCAGCGGCTTGCTGATGAGATATTTTATTCATAGCAGGATTAGATTTTGTCATGGCCGGCGGCTTCGTCGGTGAAGACGGCCTCGAATTCCTCAGCGCTCATCGTCTCGTGCGCAAGCAGGAATTCCGCCACGGCGATGAGGTGCTTCTGATCGCGCGAGAGGATGTCCTCGCAGCGCTCGTAGGCCGCGTCGACGATGGACTTGACCTCCTCGTCGATCTGTGCGGCGACCTGCTCGGAATACGGCTTGGCCTGCGCCATCGAGCGGCCGATGAAAATTTCATCGTGGCCGGATTCAAACGAGATCGAGCCAAGCCTGTCGCTCATGCCGTACACCGAGACCATCTTGCGCGCGATCTGCGAGGCGCGCTGGATATCGTTCGACGCGCCGGTCGAAATGTCGCCGAGCATCAGCTTCTCCGCCACGCGTCCGCCGAGCAGCGAGACGATCTGCTCTTCCATATAGCGCTTGGACTGGTACGAGCGGTCCTCCGTGGGCAGCGAGATCGTCATGCCGCCCGCGCCGCCGCGCGGAACGATCGTGATCTGGTGCACGGGATCGTGCGTCGGCAGTGCGTGCATCACGATGGCGTGACCGGCCTCGTGATAGGCGGTCAGCTTGCGCTCGTGCTCGCTGACGACGCGGCTCTTCTTCTCGGGACCTGCGATGACCTTGATCTCCGCCTCGGAGAAGTCGGACATCGTGATGAGCTTGCTGCCGCGGCGCGCGGCGAGCAGCGCCGCCTCGTTCGAGAGGTTCTCGAGGTCCGCGCCCGTGAAGCCGGGCGTTCCCTTGGCGACGGTGGAGAGGTCCACATCCTCGGCAAGGGGCTTATTCTTGACATGGATCTTCAGGATCTCCTCGCGGCCGCGGATGTCGGGAAGCCCCACGTAGACCTGACGGTCGAAGCGGCCCGGGCGCAGCAGCGCAGGGTCGAGGATGTCGGCGCGGTTCGTCGCCGCCATGACGACGACGCCCTGATTCGTACCGAAGCCGTCCATTTCGACGAGCAGCTGGTTGAGCGTCTGCTCGCGCTCGTCGTGGCCGCCGCCAAGGCCCGTGCCGCGCTGACGGCCCACGGCGTCGATCTCGTCGATGAAGATGATCGCGGGGGCGACCTTTTTCGCCTGTTCGAAGAGGTCGCGCACGCGGCTCGCGCCGACGCCGACATACATTTCGACAAAGTCAGAGCCGGAGATCGACAAAAACTGCACGCCCGCCTCACCCGCGACCGCGCGGGCCAGCAGCGTCTTGCCCGTGCCCGGAGGGCCGACAAGCAGCACGCCCTTGGGGATGCGCGCGCCGAGGTCGATGAACTTGCCCGGCGCTTTCAAAAAGTCGACGATCTCCTGCAATTCCTCTTTTTCCTCATCCGCACCGGCGACGTCAGAGAACGTCGTGGGGCGCTTGTTGTCTCCGCCGGTCTTGAACGACGCCGTGCCGAATTTTGCCATGCGGTCGCCGCCGCCTCCGCCCGCGGAGCGGACGGAGAGGAAGTACCAGATGGCGAAAATGCCGAGCACCGCTAAAATATAAGGCGCGAACATCGCGACATAGTTGATCGAGTGGTCGGCGGTGAAGTCGTAGTCCTCGATGATGCCGTCGGCCTTCTGCTGCTCGATGAGCTCGCCTAAGTCGTCATAGAAGAGCGTCACGCTGAAAAGGTCCTTTTTGAGCTCCGTTTTGCCGTCGATGGGCTCGCGCAGCTTCATGCGCAGCGTGGTGTCCGTCACCGTGAAGGCCGAGACCTGCTCGGATTCGAACAGCTCGCGTACCTCGGCATACGACGGTTCGGCCTCCACCGGCTTGTTCATAAAGCCGTAGACGCCGACGAGCACCAGCAGCACCAGCAGATACGGCAAAAGATTGGGACGCTTGGTCTGTTGAGTCAATGGGATATCCTCCTTGCTGATTCAAAAAAAGAGGCAAGGCCTCTTTTTTTGAGAAAGATTCGCTGCGTTTTGTGCCTCGGTTGTCCGCTGAAAGCGAACAATTCGACACAACACTCCGCGCAAGGTGTTTTCTGCCACGCACATGTCGCGGCAGAAAACAGATTTGAATTGATTTCGTGCCGTGCGCGGCACGAAACTCTGCGAGGCTTTTTGAGGAGCCAGAAAGATCAATTTTCAGAATAAACCTCGGGCTTGAGCACGCCGATGTACGGCATATTGCGGTACTTCTGGGCGTAGTCGAGGCCGTAGCCGACGACGAATTCGTCGGGCACTTCAAAGCCTGCGAGGTCGGCGGCGATGGGCTTGGTGCGGCGGGCGGGCTTGTCGAGCAGCGTCACGACGGTCACGCTGGAAGCGCCCTTGGTCATAAAGTAATTCTTGAGGAAGTAGAGCGTGTTGCCGGAGTCGAGAATGTCCTCGATGACGACGATATCGCGGCCCGTGATGTCCTGCTGGAGATCGCGCGTGATCTGCACGACGCCGGACGAGGTCGTCGCGTTCTGATAGGACGAGACGGCGATGAATTCAATGTCGCTCTTGAGCTGGCAGGCGCGCACGATGTCGGCCATGAAGATAAAAGAACCCTTCAGCACGCCGAGAAACAGGGGATTTTTGCCCTTGAGGCGCTCGTAGAGCTCGTCGCCCATCTCCTGCACGCGCGTTTTGAGCTGCTCCTCGGAATACAGTACCTTCAGGATGTCCTGATCCATATTGCTCTTAGCCATAGCTTTTTTCTCCACTTTCTTTTTATTCGTATTTGTTGTATCTGATGCGGCATTCCGCCGCAGGTCGCACAAATTGGCGTTATCGGGGGACGACGCGCACGAAGCACGCTGCGTCTTCGCCTTCCGGCAGGAAAGTAACGTCCGTCCCCAGCCGCCACACGGCGGCGAGCCGGCCGCCCACATAAAGGGCGGGGAGCGCGTCGCGCTCGGTGAGGGAGAGCTTTCGGTCGACGCACAGCCGCTTGACGCTGCGCGCGCCATTCGCGCCTTGAAGCATTAAGCGCGCGTTCAGGTCGCACGGGGCGACGGTGATGATCTCACCGTCTTCCGGCACGCGGAGCGAAATGCCCTCGCCGTCGGGCTTATGCAGCAGCGTCAGCTCGAAATTGCCCCATGGGAGGGGAACGTTTTCCACAAGCGCCGCCTTTGGCAGCGCGGCGGGGGAGAACGCCATCGTCAGCGCGCCGTCCGCGATGCGGACAGTCGCGCTCTGCGGCAGCGTATAGCGCCGCTCGGCGCTGCCGCCTCTCTGTGCAAGGGCGCAGATCGCGTCGAGCTGCTTGCGCCCGATGTCCTTGCGCCCGAGGCCGAGCGCGTCGGCCAAGTGCAGCAGGATACGTGGCTGCACGACTTCATCGGCGGCAAGAAAGCAGTCCAGCGACAGCGAAATACCGCCGTCCTGCGCTTTTGCATGGGAAAGTGCGGCTTCCGCCGCCTGCTCAAGCGCATCGTCGAGCGCAGTCAATGAACGCGCCGTCGCGGCGATATGCTGAGGCGCGCGGGGATTGAGCTCCCTGAGCCGCGGCAGAATTTCAAGCCGCAGGTAGTTCCGTGCGGCGGCGTTCGGGTCCGCGTTCGTGTGATCCTCGACATGCGGGATGTTGTGAGCGCGCGCATAGGTGACGAGCTCTTCTCGCGTCTGCTCCAAAAACGGGCGGACAATGTCGCCCTGCTTGGGCCGCATACCACACAGGCCGCGCAGATCCGTCCCGCGGACGAAGTTTAAGAGCACCGTTTCCGCATTGTCGTCCGCATGGTGTGCCAGCGCGATCTGGGCGCCGAGCATTTGCGCTGTTTCACGGAGAAAGGCGTAGCGCAGGTCGCGCGCAGCTTCCTCTTCCGATTTGCCGGTTGCGCGCGCATGGGCACGCACGTCACCGGTGCCCAGATAGAATGGAATGTCCTCTTTTTCGCACCACGCGCGGACGAAGTCTTCGTCACGCGCAGCCTCTTCGCCACGAAGCTGGTGGTTGAAGTGCGCACAGGAGACGTCATACCCCTCCCCGCGCAGAAAATGCAGTAAACACATCGAGTCCAAACCACCGGACACGGCGGCGAGCACGGGCCGGTTCTTGTCGAGATAGCGCGTGCAGAATGCTTCCGCGCGCGGCAGCTCAGTCCTCTTCATGCCGGTAGTCGAGCGACGAGAACGTCGTATACTGCGGCGACCAGGCGAGCTCGACCTTGCCGGTTTCGCCGTGGCGGTTCTTGGCGATGATGCACTCGGCGATGTTGCGCTTTTCCGAGTCCTCGTTGTAATAATCGTCGCGGTACAGGAACATGACGATATCCGCGTCCTGCTCGATGGCACCCGATTCACGAAGGTCGGAGAGCATGGGGCGCTTATCCTCGCGCTTTTCGTTCGCACGCGAGAGCTGGGAAAGACACAGCACGGGAACCTGAAGCTCCTTTGCCATGATCTTGAGCATACGGGAAATATCGCTGACCACCTGCTGGCGGCTCTCGCCGCTGTAGCCCTTCGTGCCGGAGGACGCCATCAATTGCAAGTAGTCGATGACTACCAAACCTAAATTGTCGATACGGCGGCACTTGGCGTTCATGTCCGCAACGGTGAGCAGCGGATTGTCGTCAATGAGAATGTCAAGCCCCGAGAGGACAGATGCGGCGTTTGCGATGTTGACCCAGTCCTGCTCACGCAGGTTGCCCGTCACGAGACGCTGGTTCTCGACCGTCGCCTGATTCGATAAGATACGCGTCACGAGCTGCTCGCGCGACATTTCGAGCGAGAACACGGCCACGGCCTGCCCGCTTGAGCGCGCGACATTCAGCGCAAGGTTCAGCGCCATACTCGTTTTACCCATACCGGGACGTGCGGCCAGCAGCACAAGGTCCGATCTGTTGAGACCATTCATTTTGTCGTCCAGTACGCCAAAGCCCGTGGGGAGGCCGGGCAGCGTTTTGCCGCCGTTGGCGCTCAGCTCGCTCAAATGGTCGAGAACGCCCTGCAAAACAACGCCGATGCTCGCCATGCTCTGCGCGCTGCGCCCGCGGCGCACGGCGTAAATTTTCTGCTCCGCCGCGTCGAGCACGCTGGACGCGCCGCCTGTGCCGTCCTGCACCATGGTGGAAATTTCCCCCGCCACGGTATAGAGCGCGCGCAGCAGCGCCTTGTCGCGTACGATGCCGACGTATTCCATCACGTTTGCGCTCGTGGGCGTCACGTCCATCAGTTGGGCGAGGTACGGGCGCGTCGTGCTTTCCTCATAGGTGCCGTTTTTCTCCATTTCGCCCGCGACGGTCACGCCGTCGATGGGCTTGGAGTAGACGAACATGGAGTAGATCGTCTCGAAGATCTCGCGGTTCTGCTTTAAGTAAAAATCATCGGGACGGAGCTGCTCCATCACGTCCTTGACGCAGTTTGCGTCGATGAGCATCGAGCCGAGCACGGACTGCTCGGCCTCGAGCGAATGAGGCATCTGCCGGTAGAAGATATCTTCCACGAGAAGACCTCCTTAATTGCGTAATCTTGCGCCTTACTCCTCGCTCACGCTGACGGAGAACCTGGCGCTCACTTCGTAGCCGAGCTTGGCCTTGACCTCGTAGGTGCCGAAGGCCTTGATGGGCTCGTCGAGCACGATCTTCTGCTTGGGCACGTCGAGCTGGAACTGGCTCGCAAGGCCCTCGGAAATTTCCTTGCTCGTGATGGCACCGAAGAGCTTGCCCTCCTTGCCGCCCTTGGCCGTGAGCTTGACGGTCACGTTCTTGAGCTTGCCGCCCATTTCGACGGCGGCCTGACGGTTCGCGGCCTCCTCGGCGCGGCGGGCCTTTTCCTTCAGGTTCATGGTGTTGATGGCGTCAGCCGTGGCGAGCACGGCGAGCTTGCGGGGCAGCAGGAAGTTTCTTGCATAGCCCTCGGCTGCGTCGATGAGCTGGCCCTTTTTGCCCTGACCTCTCACGTCCTGCGTTAAAATGACTTTCATATCTGTTTCCTCCTTGTGGGGTGATTTATGTTGTGGGGGAAGAGCGTCACTCTTCCATATATTCGTCGATGGCATTGAGCAGACGCGCCCGCACCTCGTCGACGCTGGCATCGGCCACCTGGCCGCCGGCGGTAGTAGAGTTGCCGCCGCCGCCGAGTTTTTCCATAATGAACTGTACGTTGATCTCACCGAGCGATCTCGCTGAGAGGTTCACGCCCGTGCCGTTCTTGAACAGCACGAACGAGGCGTGAATGCCGGAGAGCGTCAAAAGCTCGTCGGCCGCCTTGGCGGCGGTCACGCGGTCGATCTCCTTTTCAACCGCGGCCACGGCGATGTCGCCGTGCACGAGCTCGGCGTGACGGATGATGTCATAGCGCTCGACCATGCCGGCAAGGTCGCTCTGGAAGAGCCGCTGTACGTCCGACGTGTCCGCGCCCGCGCGGCGCAGGAACGCGGCGGCCTCAAACGTGCGCCCGCCGGTGCGCATCGTGAAGTTCTTCGTGTCGAGCACAATGCCCGCGAGCAGCGCCTCGGACTCCGCGCGAAGTAAATCGGTCGGGTCGGCGAGGTATTGCAAAAGCTCCGTCACGAGCTCGGACGCGCTCGAGGCGTAGGGCTCGTGGAAGTTGAGCGCGGCGGATTCGATATAATTCGCGGCTCTTCTGTGGTGGTCGATGACCGCAACGCGGTTGCACGCATCAAGCAGCTGCTCGGATTCGACAAAGTCGGGGCGGTTCGTGTCCACCACGACGAGCAGCGCGCCCGGCTGGGCGGAGATGAACGCGTCGTTGCCGGAGATAAAGGCGTCCTTGTATTCCGGAAGAGCCGCAAGCTTACTGAGCAGCGGCTTTGCGACGTTGTCCTCCATGTCGATGACGATCTGCGCCTTTTTGCCGCGCTTGCGCGCGATGCAGCAGATGCCGGCCGCTGCGCCGACCACATCCATGTCCGCGTGCGCGTGGCCCATGACGAAGATCTGGCCTGCGTCGGAAATGAGCTCGCCGAGGGCGTTGGCCATCACGCGGGATTTGACCTTCGTGCGCTTTTCGGGGGACTTGGCCTTGCCGCCGTAGAATTCAAAGTCAAGGCGGTTGCGCACGACGACCTGGTCGCCGCCGCGCGAGAGCGCCATTTCGATCGAGAGCATGGCGTTCTGATAGAGCGTTTCGTAGTCATCCACGTCCTTGCCCACGCCGATCGAGAGCGTTGCGGCGACGCCGTCCTCAGTGACGACGCTTCGCACCGCGTCGAGCACAGAGAATTTACCCTCAAGCAGCTTTTGATACTCCTGCTCGGTCGTGACGAGCACGTAGCGGTTACGATCGAATTTGCGCAGCAGGCTGTGCGAATCCTTGAGCCATGTGCTGATCTTTTCGTCGATGGCGGCGAGCACCGCGCTGCGCGACGCCTCGCTGCCAGCCTTCATCAGCTCTTCGTAGTTGTCGATCACGATGACCGAGACGATGGGGCGGCGGCTCTCGTTCTCCTCGCGCAGCGAGTCCTGCTCGGTCACGTCCGTCCAGTACGTTGTGGCAAGAAGGCTCTGTCCGCCGCGGCGGGAGGAGGGATGGCTCAGATTGCCGAACACGCGGAAGTGGCGCCCGCCCATCACCACCGTTTCGGGGCACTCGCTTTTACCCTCGAGCAGCCAGTGTGTCGGAAAATCGGGGAGAATATCGTCGATGCGGTTGTCAAAGATATCCTCACGCACGCCAGTGAGCTGCATGAAGCTGTCATTGCTCCATAGGATCTCCTGCGTGTCGGGGCGGAAGACCATCATCGCGAACGGGGCCGAGAGCATCGAGGCCTTGTCGGCGGTGGTCATGTCGTCGGTCACGTCGTCGATGTACTGGCGGATGCCCTCGCGGCGCTTCTGCGCCGTGTGGCGGAAGTACCACCAGAGAAACGCCATCGCCGCAGCCTCGCAGATCGCGAGCGGGATGCTCACGCGCACCGTGACGGCGGCAAAGAGAAAGCCGACAAGAAAGTAGAGCCGGAAGCTGGGGTCTACCAGTTTGCTGATCTTTTTGTTCCGCATAATGAAGCTGCCCTCCCGTTATGATCGACATTACTGCGGCAAACCGCGGGAATAATCCATTTCATTATAACACGGCGGGGCGGGCGGATACAATATCAATATTTTATTTTTCGGCGTCGACAAAAAATGTGGTATACTTTTGGTGGAAAACGTGCTATACTATCCCGTAATAGCGGATGGCCGCGCTGGAAAAATACGCGCAAGAGCCTCCGCGACAACGGGTTTTGACCGCATTTTCGCGGTTCTCATAGAAAGTCCATAGGGAACCAAAAGGCGCCGCAGGTGCGATCGCTTCGTGAAGCAGGGCGAAGTGAGAGTACGGACGTCTCCAATGCTTTGCGCTTTTTGGTCCGGACGCACATGACAAAATCAAAACAAATCTATCGTTTTTGCAACGAACGAATCAAAAGGAGTTGAACCAGCATTGGCTGAACAGTTAAAAATCATCCCTCTCGGCGGTCTCAATGAGATCGGCAAGAATATGACCGTTTACGAATACGGCGGCGAGATCATCGTGGTCGACTGCGGCATGGCCTTCCCCGGCGACGACATGTACGGCATCGACTGCGTCATCCCCGACGTGAGCTATCTTGTCAAGCACAAGAACCGCATCCGCGGCATGTTCATCACCCACGGGCACGAGGACCACATCGGCGCCGTGCCCTACATCCTCAAAAAGGTGAATATTCCCATCTACTGCACGCGCCTGACCGCGGGCCTCATCCGCCTAAAGCTCGAAGAGCACGGCCTTCTCAAATCGACGAAGATCGTCACGGTGGAAAGCGGCATGACCGTCAAGGCCGGCAAGTTCAGCGTGGAGTTCATCCACGTGAACCACTCCATCGCGGACTCTGTCGCGTTCGCCATCCACACAGGACTTGGCACCGTTGTCCACACGGGCGACTTCAAGATCGACTCGACGCCCATCGACGGCGAGGTCATCGACCTTGCCCGCTTCGGCGAGCTCGGCAAGCAGGGCGTTTTGGCGCTGCTCGCGGATTCGACGAACGTTGAGCGCCCGGGCTACACGATGAGTGAGCGCACGGTGGGCAGGACCTTTAACCGCCTGTTCCAGGGCTGCAAACAGCGCATCATCGTCACGACGTTCGCCTCCAACGTCCACCGCATCCAGCAGATCATGGACGCCGCGGCGGAGTGCGGGCGCAAGGTTGCCGTCACGGGCCGCAGCATGGAAAACGTGACAAAGGTCGCCATGGACCTCGGCTACATGAAGCCGCCGAAAAACACCGTGGTCGACATCAACAAGATCAAGTCGATGCCGTTGGAAAAGCAGGTCATCGTCACCACCGGCTCGCAGGGCGAGGAGATGTCCGCCCTGTACCGCATGGCGTTCTCCCAGCACAAGCAGATCGAGGTCGGCCCCGGCGACCGCGTCATCATCTCGGCGAGCGCCATCCCCGGCAACGAGAACACCGTCTCGCGTGTCATCAACGAGCTCTTCCGCAAGGGCGTTGAGGTCATCTACGACCGCGCGGACATGCTGCACGTTTCGGGCCATGCGTGCCAGGAGGAGCTCAAGATCATCCACGCGCTGACAAAGCCAAAGTATTTCATCCCCGTGCACGGCGAGCAGCGCATGCTCCAGCTGCACAAGGATCTCGCTCTCCAGATGGGCATGGACCGCAAGAATATTGTGATTTGCGACAACGGCGACGCCGTCGAGATCGGCGCGCGCTCGATGAAGTGCGTGCCCGGTTATGCGCCCGCGGGCGAGGTGTTTGTCGACGGCTATGGCGTCGGCGACGTCGGCGCGGTCGTGCTGCGCGACCGCAAGCATCTGGCGGAAGACGGCATGGTCGTCGTCGTGCTGCCGATCTCCGCGCAGAACGGCGACCTTCTGGCCGAGCCGGAGATTATCACGCGCGGCTTTATCTACGTCAAGGATTCCGAGGAGCTGCTGCAGGACCTCAGAAACCTCACGATGTCCACGGCGGAGGCCTACCGCGGCAAACGCGGGCGCGACCTGAACGAACTCAAGGGCGCGATCCGCAGCGCGGTGAGCAACTATCTTTTTAAGGCGACGAAGAGAAGCCCGATGGTGCTGCCGGTCATCACGAGGCTTTAAGCCTTCCAAAAAGCGGCGAAGGTCTGCGACATATTGAAAGGGGCAGGGAGTGCAAATTTTGCATTCCCTGCCCCTTTTTTCTATTGACAGACTGCGCGCGGTGTGATAGTTTATCGGTAGACGATATATCGGCTACCGTTATAACGGGGGCCGAGGAAAGAGGGATACACATGGGAACGACGGCGCTGACCGAGGCGGTCTTTTACATTTTGCTTTCGCTGGATACGCCGCTGCACGGCTACGGCATCATGCAGAACGTAGAGCATTTGAGCGGCGGGCGTGTGCGGCTCGCCGCGGGCACGCTCTACGGCGCGCTCGCGACGTTGACTGAGCGCGGCTGGATCGTCTCGCTCGGCGACGAGAGCGAGGGACGCAAAAAGGAGTACCAGATCACGCCCGAGGGCCGCGAGGCTGTGCGCGCGGAGCTGAGAAGACTGCATGAGCTGACGCAAAACGGCGACAAGCTGACAAGCGAATGGAACTGAGAGGGGGTCGCACAATGCTGAAACAAAAATTCTGCCTCTGGTGGATCTGGTATCTGCTGTTTGACAACGCGCATTTTCAGCGCTGGCTCGCATGGCACCGCAGGCGCGGGTGGGAACTGGCGCACGTCGGCGGGCTGTTTTTCCACTTTACGCGCGGCGACGGCACGGATTACCGCTACTATGTGCAGGTGATGAAGGACTTCCCGTGGACGGAGCAGGGCAGGGCCTATATTGCGGGCGTGGAGGAGCTGGGCGTCACCTATCTTGGCTGCTTTCTGCACCGCGCGTACTTCCGCTGGGTGGATGACGGCAGGCCGGAGGAGATGTTTTCCGACCTTGCGTCGCAGGCGCAGGAGGCAAGGTGCGTGCGCAGTGCGCAGATTTTTGCGGCGGCGCTGTGCGCGCTCGGCGCGGCGATGCAATTTTATACTGCGTGGGAGTATCTGTACGCGGCGCAAATTTATGAAGAGCTCTATGCCGAGCTGATCGCCGCGGGCGGGCCGAGCGTTGTGGCGGCCTGGATGCCGCGGATCGCGCTGGAGGCAGTGCTCGGCCTTTCGTGGCTCGCCCTCGCCGTATGGGGCGCGAGCGCAGCCGTGCGCACGCACAAAAAGTGGAAGAAGATCAAAGACGAGCAGTGTATCTGCGAGTGAAAGGAGAATCGCCATGGTCAAGGACAAGAAGGTGCTGCCGCATTTGTCAAGCTATGCCAACGATCCCGAGCGGATCGAGGAGCAGGCAAACCGAATGGCAAAAGAGGGCTGGCTTCTTGAAAAATTCGGCTCGCTGTTTTCCACCTATCGACGCGGAAAGGCGGGCGAGTACGAATATCGCGTGCAGGTGAAGGAAGCGGGGATAGACCGCCTTACCTACATCGCAGAGCTTACAGAGTTTGGCATTGAAGAGGTCGGCGGCGTGGGAGACCTGCTCGTTCTGCGCAAGAAGGCGGACGGCACGCCTTTTGATCTGTACTCAGACCTCGATTCCCTCATCGCCCAGCAGAAAAAAGCCGTGCGCTACCTGCGCGCAGGTCTGCTGCTGAGCCTTGGCTGGATGAGCATCACGCTGATGAATATTCTAATGACGCTGATGAATGCGAACGTGATCGGCAAGTATGTGGGTATGGCCGCCATAAGCTTCCGCTCGTCGCAGGTATTTCTCCTTGCGGCGTCGGCACTGCTCCTGCCCATTTGCATCGTGGGGATTGTCGACTGCCCGCGGGGACTGCGCCGCGCGAAAAGAAAGATCGCGGCGCTCGAAGCCGAGCGCGTGATTCAGGAATGAAAGGAGAGCAGAAATGGCAGAGACGATGACGAAGAAGTGGAACAGAGCGCCGTTTGGCCCCGAGCGAGTGGAAGAGATGGAGCGCTATCTCAACAAGATGTCCCACGAGGGCTGGCAGTGCTGTGAGATCGTGCGCGATGAGCTGCGCTTTGTGCGCGGGGAACAGGACGAGTACATCTACCGCGTACAATACTTTTACGAATCGCGCGACGGCGAAAAGGACGACTATCTGCGCACGCTCGGCGAGACGGGCGCGGCGCTGGTGGGCGAGTACGGCGAGGTGCTGATCCTGCGCAAAAAGACGGCGGACGGCGCGTTTGAGCTGTACTCTGACTTGGACTCCAAGATCGCGGCGCTGGAAAAGCGGCGCTCGCATTACCGCAGCGGGATGCTCGGCGCGCTGGTGCTGGTGCTGTTAAGCGGGAGACATGCTTACAAGGCAATCTCGCAGTACGGCTTTTCAAGCTGGCTGGACACACAGCTTGATTCACCTGTGTATATGGTGCTGACTATTCTGATCGTGGCGGGACTGCTGGCGGGCGGTATTGCCGGTATGATTTCCGTGCGGCGCGAGGGGAAAAAGATCGAAGAGCTGAAGCGCAGGCGCATGATCGAGGAATAAGCCCCGCTTGCAAATCCCTTTGATCCGTTGTAGAATAGTCCTGCGAAAGAACAAACACGCGGGAGGAAAGCCGACATGATCCAGGATATCGAGCCGAAACATCTTTACAACGAGTGGAAAAAGAACGCCGTGCCGAAAAAGAGCAGCGCCGTGGTGCAGTTCCGCGGGCGCGACCTTTTGTGCCGTATCGACGACAACGGCCTCAAGTTCCCGTCGCGCGCGCAGTTTACCGAGCCCGACGAGGCGTTCACCTATCTTTTTGAGCTCGACGGGCGGGAGTATTACCTGCTTTTTGACGAAAATGAGCGCGCGCTCGACGGCTACTCCTACCGCAACATCGGCCTTTTCCGCACGGAAAAGCCCAAGGAGCTCGCCTATGCGGCGGTCAGCGCGTGGCACCTGTGCTCGTGGTACCGCGACGCGCGCTACTGCGGCCGCTGCGGAGAGAAGCTCGTCCACGACGTGAATGAGCGCATGATGCGCTGCCCGAAGTGCGGCAACATGATCTTCCCGCGCATCAATCCGTCGGTCATCGTGGCCGTGACGCATGGGGACTACCTGCTTTTGACCAAGTACGCCAACCGCCCCGGCGCGACGCGCACGGCGCTTGTCGCGGGCTTCACCGAGTTTGCCGAGAGCTTTGAGCAGACCGTACACCGCGAGGTGATGGAGGAGGTCGGGCTCAAGGTCAAGGACCTGCGCTATTACCGCTGCCAGCCCTGGGGCATCAGCGGCAACATCATGATGGGCTACTGGTGCAGGCTCGACGGCGACGACGATGCCATCCATCTCGACAACTTTGAGCTGGCGGACGGCGCGTGGGTCAGCCGCGAGGAGCTGCGAGAGAACTATACGGGCAACGGCATCGCCCTCACCTCGGAGATGATCGCCGAATTCGCCGCGGGACGGGACCCGTACAGCTTGGAGAAAAACAAGTGAAAAAGGAAAAGCGGCTGTCTCGACAGAGACAGCCGCTTTTTTCATATGAAACCGATCGACAGCAGGCGCATGTTGTCCCATTGACAAAGCTCGCGGAGCTCTCCACCCTCGTACTCGTACAGCGTGCACGGATCCCACCAGTTGACGTTGAGCTTAACAAAGGCAAAGTAGCGCTGGCCGTTCACGACGATGATCTGAAAATCGAAGATCGCATGGTCGATCTGGTCTGCGGCGGCGTGCATCATGGCGATCATCGTTTCGTTGGGTTCAACGACATTGCCGACAGAATCATAGAGCGTGGTGGCGACAAGTGTGTTGACCCTGTGCGAGCGAAGCGCGGAGGTGTCAAAGTCTGCGTAGTCGGCGGTGTAAAAGACGCAGGTGTCGGGTGTGAAAGCATTGCAGCGGCGGCTTTTGCCGCTTGCATAGACCGTTTCGTAGACGTAAGCGGCGTCCTGCTCGCCAGATGATTTCAGCGCGACGTGCAGGATCGGCTCGTCAGACTTATTTCGGACGAAGAAAAGCAGCGCGAGACACAGTGCAAAGCTGAGCAGCGAGGCAAGTATGCGTTTCATCGTAAGCCTCCTTGCACTCCGGCGCTCAGAAGAGCGCGGGGACATAGTCGACCGCGTCGGTGATGCCGCCCGCCTGACCGGCGAGCGACAGCTCGAAGCGGTAGACCGGTTGATAGAAGCCCTTGGAATCGGAGAGGTAGTCGAGCGTGCTGGAGCGCACCTCGATTTGCTGGACGCTTTGCGCGAACCACGCACCCTCGAAGCTCTTGCCCGATTGCAGCGCGGCGAGCGCCTGCGCGGGGGAGAGAATAGGCTCTTCGCGCACGGGCGCGAGCGTGGTGATGCGGTTTTCGAGCTGCGAGAGCGTCGATTGACCGTCGCCTTGTGTTCTCAGATCACAAGTGAGCGTGCCGTGGAGGAAGCCTCCCTCCGTGGGGAGAAGATCGGCGGAGAACACCGCGCGGTAAGAGGTCTCGCCATACGGCGAGAGCGTGAACGCGGTGTCGGCGGGGACGGAGAAGCCAAAGTTGTCGAGTGTTTCGCGCAGCATGTCCTCTGTGACACCAGACGCGGGCGCATCGAAAACGGGCGTGTGATCGCGCCCAAAGCTGTATTCCCACGTGCCGTCGTGCAGGGTGACGTTGAGGAAGTCGCCGGAAGAGTGGTTGGCGTAGATCACAAGGTCATCGTAGTAGTACGCATCCGGAAATTCGACGCCGTGCGCGGCGGCAAATTCCGCGGCGAAGCGGTCGGCGCCTACGTTGTCGAGCGCCTGCGCCTGATAGACATAGGCGGTCTTGCTGTCCTCGTCGAGCGCAAAGTCGACCGACCAGCGGACGCCGCTCAGGTCCGCCGTCGTGACGGAGGCGTCGCGCAGGTTGCCGTAGGGCTGCGCGGCGTAGGAAATGAAAATGGCGGATAGTGCGAGTGCGAACGCGGCGGGCAGCGCGCAGTAGCGCGGCCACGTCCTGTTCTTTTGATGCAGCGCGAGCACGAGCATTGCTGCACACCAGCCGAGCATCGCGCCGAGCGTGTTGGTGAAGAGGTCGTCCACATCGCACATGCCGCGCCCGGTGAAAAGCTGCGCCAGCTCGATCAGGAGCGAGACGCCGAAGCCCGCGCCCAGCGCTGCGTACCATTTGCGAAACGGCTTAGTGAGCAGCGACAGTAGAAACCCCAGCGGGACGAAGAGCGCGATGTTGAGCAGCACATTGAGCCAGATTTGCAGCGTGAAGCGCTGGTACGCTTCGCGCCAAGCAAGGAAAAGCTGCAAATTGCACTGCCGCGCGGCAAATTCATTCGGCTCGCTGCGCAGCAGCGTGACGAAGACTGTGACCGCCGCCCAGCCGACAAGCAGCACCGCGCAGACCGCCTTTCCCCACGGGAAGCGGCGGCCCTGCCTGCGGCAGACGGTGTAGCAGACGGCCAGAATAAGGCTGCAGATAAGCGCAGCGGGCACGGCAAAGCGCATCCCGCGCTGCAGCAGATAAAAAAGATAGGAAACAAAGTCGTGCATGAGCTCCCTCCTAAGGGGTCAGTCAGTTGGTTTCACCGTTCGCGGTTTTGTCCTCTTCGATGCGCGCGCTCACATCCTCACGGAAGGCGAGCCACGCATCTTCGTTTTCCACATAGTATTTGGGGCAGATCTTGCCCGTCACGTCGTAGTGGCGGATGACGTCTTCGGCGGGGTCAAGATCGAACGTCTCGCACAGCCACGCGACGAGCGCTTCAAGGCTCTCCATCGTCGCGTCGTCGAATTTGCCCGTGTTGTCGGGATGGCAGACCTCGATGGACACGGTGTAGTCGTTCGCGGTGTTCGAGCAGTAGGCGATCTCCGTCAGCGGCACGCACTGTAAAATCTCACCGTCCAGCCCCACGAGGAAGTGGGCGCTCGCGTAGGTCTCGTGCGTCAGCGCGAGATTGGCGAAAAAGCTGCGGTTCGCCGCGGCGCTCGTGCCGGGATTGCCGACATAGTGCACCACCACGCCGGAAATTTCCCTGAGCGGCGTGCCGGGGCGGGAGTATTCGTTTATCGGAATGTAGTCGACCATGACAAAGTCCGGCACGCTGACATTCGAACCGGGGAGACTTCGGTGCGCGAGCGCATAGCGCAGCTTCACGCCGCAGAGAACGAGCAAAACGAGCGCGAGCAGGACGAGAAATGCTTTCTTGTTCCCGGTGCGGCGGCGCAGGCGCCGCCGCTTTGTTTTTTCTGTCATGTCAGTTCACGCTTTCCGTGGTGGAAACGTCCTCTGTGGCGGGGAGGGTGTGAATGCCGTCGTCGCTGGGCGGCGTTACGGTGTTGGATTTCAGCTCGGGCAGCAGCTCACTGAGTACTTGCAGGGTGTTGGGCGTCGAGCCATTCACATGGGGGCTGAGCGTATACACCTCCGGGCGGCCTTTTTCATTGGTGGACTCAAAGTACAGCTCGAGCCAGAAGGAGATGGGGGGATCGTACTGGTATTCCTGCACGGCGAAGATGTCGCTGCCGCCATTATCGGAATCCTGAACGTCCTGCATCAGCGCGGCGTAGACCTGTTCAGCCTGCGCGGCGGTGAGGGCATAGTCCTTTGTGTTGGAGTTCTCATCGTAATAGTAGCAGTAGCTGTCGAGGAAGCGCGGCGTGTCGCCGAGGTGATCGCAGCCGTAGCCGAGGACACGGCGGAGCACGGACTCTCTGCACATATAGAGCGCGTTCACGCGCGCCGTGGCGGACGAGGGCACGGTGAGGTCACTTCTCCGCAGGTAGAGCGAATAGGAGCGCGAGAGCTGCGAGCCGTCCTTGAGGTAGTAGGTCAGGCGCAGGGAGAAATGTTCGATGTCGTCATGATCGCTCTGGGAGAGCGTATCCGCGTCCCATGCGTCTGCGATGCGCGCCTGCTCGTTCCGGTTTTTGACGATGGCCTGGTGCGCCGCGGTGAGGCGGCGGATGGTATCGGCGTCGTCGGTCGTGACGTTCGTCATGCCGGAGAAGGTGTAGTAAACGGATTCGATCTCGCTCTCGTCCGGCACGCGCTTTTCATAGCCCGTGAGGTCGAAGCTCATCGCAACGCCGAGCAGCACAAGAGCAAGCGCGACGATGGCCGCGCCCTTTGCGCCCGCGCGGAAGACGCGGAAGCTCTTTTTGATGAGCATCTCGGCGACAAAGTAGCCCACAAGCCCCGCCGCCGCCATGCAGAGGATCGTGCCGGGCAGGGAATCGTTGCCGCCCGAGCGGTACTGGCCGAAGAGGAAATAGTAGAGGAACTGCCCGAGGGCAACGGCGGTACAGAACGCCACGCCGTACTTGAAGATGGGCGTCGCCCACGGGAAGGCGACCGTCGAGCCGGTCATCTCGCTCTTGCGCGTGCGGTAGAGAAGCAGCGCGATGAGGGCGATGACAAGTCCCGCGAGCGCGTAGGCGGCGAGGATCATGAAAGAGCGGTGCTCAAGCGCGTAGGCAGTCACATAGTACGAGCCGCTCTCGCAGGTCTCAATCGAGGCGATGTCCACCTCGGGGTACATATAGAGGGGCGGGGAGAGGAAACCGAGCGCAACGTCGGTGTGCCCACTGTAGCCGTAGAGGAAATTGCCCGCAAAGTTGCGCAGCAGATATTCCATTCCCGGAACGAGGATATTGCCGACGAAATAGAAGACGGGCGCGGCGAGGATCTGCCCCGTCATCATCATGCACAGCGCGGCGAAGGAGTAGAAAAAGACGGCTTCGAGCATGGCGCTGCCCATGGCCGCGGCAGTGACGCTCCAGAAACTGAGGTGCAGCGGGGCGGAGATCGCCGCGCCGAGCAGAAACGTGACGAGAATGGTGGAAAGCTGGCAGAACAGTCCCGTGAGGTAGGCGGTCAGAAAGATGGTCTCGCGCCGCACGGGGAGCGCGTGGAAGCCGTTCGTCGCGCGGCTCTGCGTCAGGTGCGAGAAGGCGAGCATCGCAAAGAAAAGGCCGAAGAAGAAGGAAATGAAGATGCCGCCGCGCACGCCGGTATTGAGCAGCAGGTAGGATGCATCCGCTGCGCTGTAACCGCCCTGATAGGCGGAAAGCTCTGAAAAGAGCATGACTGGCACGAGGAAGAGCCACAAGGCGGTGTAGCCGAGCCAGAGCGGCCAGGTGTGTTTGAGCTGGCTGCGGAATAAAGTCTTATCAAAGAACGATGTCGCGGATCGCATAGTCCTCACCTCCCAGTTCATAGATGAAAATTTCTTCAAGTGACAGCGGCACCGCGTCGATAAAGATCGGGTGCAGCGCGGCGAGCTGCTGTTCCAGTTCCTCTGCGCTGCCGCGGCAGATGAGCGTGTGGACGCGCCCGGTCTGCGCGTGGTGCAGCACCTTGATCTCCTGCGGCAGCTCGGGCAGCTCCGTACCCTCGAAGGCGAGCTGGAGCTTGACGGTATAGTCCTGCAATTCGCTCAGCGAATGCTCAAGCAGGAGCTTGCCGCGGCTCATCACGCCCACGTGGTCGCACACGTCCTCCAATTCGCGCAGGTTGTGCGACGAGACAAGCACTGTCGTGCCGCGCTCGGCAACGTCCTGCAAAATGAGGCTCCACACCTGACGGCGCATCACGGGGTCGAGACCGTCCACCGGCTCGTCGAGAATGAGGTAGTCCGGCATCGTGCACATGGCAAGCCAGAAGGCCGCCTGCTTCTGCTGGCCCTTGCTCATGCGGCGCAGGGGACGGGTCTCGTCCAGCGCAAAGACCTCTTTGAGCTTTTCGTAGCGCTCTGCATTAAAGTGCGGGTAGAACCCGCGGTAAAAGCGCATCATATCGCGCAGCCCCGCCTGCATAAAGTAGAACCAGTCATCGGGGATGGAGGCGATGCGCGCCTTCACGCCCGTGTTTTCCCAGACGGGCTGGCCGTCAAAGGTCACGCTGCCGCTGTCCTGATGATAAACGCCCGTCAGGTGGCGCAGCAGCGTCGTCTTGCCCGCGCCGTTCGGCCCCACAAGGCCGTAGACCGCGCCGCGCGGCACGCTCGGATCCGCGCCGTCGAGCGCGGCAAAGCCGTCAAAGGTCTTTTTAAGACCGCGTACTTCGATCATTTCGCTTCTCCCTCCCTGCACAATGCTTGAATGTCTTCTTCGCTCACGCCCATGGCGCGCAGCTCCTGCAAAAGCTCTTTGAGCTGATGCTCAAGCGATAAGCGGCGCGCGTCGTCCTGCGCGCGGTAGGTGTGCACGGCAAAGCAGCCCTTTCCCGGCACGGAGCAGCAGTAGCCGCTCGCTTCCAGCTCGTTGTAGGCGCGCTGGATGGTATTGGGGTTGATGGCAAGCTGCGTCGCCAGCGCGCGCACCGAGGGGAGCTTATCCCCGTCGGCGATCGCGCCCGAGACGATCAGCCGCCGCAGTCCGTCGCACACCTGCTCGTAGATCGGGCGCGCGTCGCGGTAATTTAAGGTGATCATGGCATTCCTCCTGCATTCATCGGCTGCACAGCACGGCGAGCAGCAAAATGCCGAGCAGCAGTACAACAAGAACCGGGATCAGAAAAATCAAGTGGAACATAGGCGCCTCCTGCTGTATTAAGTGTGTTAGTACAGTTAGGATAGCATGGCGGACACCGGTTGTCAAGCGGGGAATGCAAAAATTTTCCACCGTTTTGCTGTGCAAATCACTAAATTCAGGTAAAGAATGCATTAAAATTTATGCAGAATGTATGATTTGCCATGCGCGCACGACAAAAAACGACACTTGCCCCGTTGACAGCGGGCGGCCGATTTGGTATTCTCTGAGATATGAAAGAAATTCATCAAACGTTTTACGGAATGTGATTTTTAGGAAGGAGAAGTGTATGGAACAGTTTATGAAGATCAACACTGCGGTCAACGGCTTCGTCTGGGGGCCGGTGATGCTGGTGCTGCTCGTCGGCACGGGCATCTACCTGAGCATCGCTGTGGGCTTTATCCAGTTCACCAAGATCGGCTACTGGTGGAAAAACACCATCGGAAAGATCTTTAAGAAGGGCGAGGCCGGCGACGGCGAGATCACGCCGCTGCAGGCCGTGTCCACGGCCCTTGCCTCCACCGTCGGCACGGGCAACATCGCGGGCGTCACGGGCGCGATCATCTTAGGCGGCCCCGGCGCCGTGTTCTGGATGTGGGTGTCGGCGCTTTTTGGCATGGTGACCAAGTTCTCTGAGGTCACGCTCGCTGTCAAGTACCGCGAACGCAATGAAAAGGGCGACTGGTGCGGCGGCCCCATGTACTACATTAAAAACGGCCTCGGTCCCAAGTGGAAGTGGCTCTGCGGTGTGTTCGCCGTCCTCGGCGCGATCGCGGCCTTCGGTATCGGCAACATCGCACAGGTGCACTCCATCGCGGATTCCGTCAAGTCCGTTGCCGTCGCGTTCAATGAAAACGCGGCGAGCAGGGAGACGATGATCTGCCTCATCACCGGCATTTGCGTCGCCATCTTCGTCGCGCTGGTGCTGCTCGGCGGCGTCAAGCGCATCGGTCAGGTCACGGAAAAGCTCGTGCCCCTCATGGCCGTCATCTACATCGTCTGCGCGCTTATCGTCGTGTTTGCGAATATCAGCGCCGTTCCCGGCGTGTTCGCTTCCATCTTCAAGGGCGCTTTTAACCCCGCTGCCGTCACCGGCGGCGCGGCGGGCATGTCCATCAAGCTCGCGATGACCAAGGGCGTCGGCCGCGGCGTCTTCTCCAACGAGGCGGGCCTCGGCTCCGCGCCCATCGCGCACGCCGCCACCTCGGAAAAGAACCCCGTCAAGCAGGGCCTTTACGGCATCTTTGAGGTCTTTATGGACACCATCGTCATCTGCACGCTCACGTCCCTTGTCGTCCTCTGCTCCGGCGCGGCGGACGGCAATTACGGCAACGCGGCAGCTGCGGGCGTTTCGACCACGGTCGTCGGCTTCTCGAGCGTCTTCGGCGCGAAGGCGGGCTCGGTCATTCTGGCAGTCGGCCTGCTGCTGTTTGCCACGTCCACCATCCTCGGCTGGGCGCTCTACGGCACGCGCTGCGCGGAGTTCCTCTTTGGCAGCAAGATCATCCGCCCCTATCAGATCATCTTCTGCCTCGTCGTTGTGGCCGGCGCGGTCGCGGACCTGACGCTCGTGTGGGATATCTCCGACACGCTCAACGGCCTCATGTCCATCCCGAACCTCATCGCGCTGCTGCTGCTGAGCCCCGTGGTCATCAAGGTGACGAAGGAGCATTTCGCGGGACTGAGAAAATAATCGAAACAGCGGCGAGGCCGCTTTTTGAGTGAGAACGCATGTGCTGAAAAGAGACGGCCTTGGCTGTCTCTTTTTTCTTCTGTTTTGCCGCGAGGGACGGGAAAAAGCAAAAAAGCGGTATCATTTCACAGGTTTTGCTTTACAATAGGAAAAAGCTGTGCTATCATAATTCAGCACGCTTATCGTGCGCATTCCCGCACTTAGGACGTGGAGGATTCACCGACCCGCCGCTCAGTGTTGGGAGAATTTATGAAAGGTGGATATCACACTATGATGCTCAAAGACCAGAAGACGGCTATCATCGAAGCCAACCGCACCCACGAAGGCGACACCGGTTCTCCGGAGGTTCAGGTCGCTATCCTCACCGAGCGCATCGCTCAGCTCACCGAGCACCTCAAGCAGCACCCGCAGGACAACCACTCCCGCCGCGGCCTGTACAAGATGATCGGTAAGCGCCGCAGCCTGCTCGATTATCTCATGAAGAAGGACATCGAGCGCTATCGTACCCTGATCGCCAAGCTGGGTATCCGTAAGTAAGTTTGAAAACAGGGTGGTGTGCATGCGCACCACCCTTCTTTCACACTTTCGCCCTTGGCACTTTCCCCGCGCGTATGAGAGCCTGCTATGCTTTAGCAGTTGAAAAAGCGGCGGCGCGCCGACGTTTTTTCAAGTGCTAAACGGTCGGCTCCCATACGGAATTTTACAAAAAAGGAGATCGACAAATGTCTACCATCATCACCCACAGACAGTTCCCCAACTACCACAAGTACGAGATGGAGCTCGCTGGCCGTCCCCTCACGCTTGAGGTCGGCAAGCTTGCTGAACTCGCCAACGCCGCCGTCATGGTCGGCTACGGCGACACCCGCGTGCTCGTCTGCGCCACGGCTTCCGCCCGCCCGCGCGACGGCATCGACTTCTTTCCCCTCTCCGTTGACTTTGAGGAGAAGCTCTACTCCGTCGGCCGCATCCCCGGTTCTTTCAACCGCCGCGAGGGCCGTCCCGGCGAAAAGGGCATCCTGACCAGCCGCGTCATCGACCGCCCCATCCGCCCGCTCTTCCCCTCCGACTTCCGCAACGACGTCTCCATCATGGCGACGGTCATGAGCGTCGACCACGACTGCTCTCCCGAGATCGCGGCTCTGATCGGCACCTCCGCCGCGCTCGCCATCTCCGATATCCCCTGGAACGGCCCTGTCGGCGCGCTCAAGGTCGGCCTTGTGAACGGTGAACTCGTGCTCAACCCCAACTCCGAGCAGCGCAAGGTCAGCGATCTCGACGTCACGGTCGTCTCGACCGGCAAGAAGGTCGTCATGATCGAGGCCGGTGCGAACGAAGTCGACAACGACACCATGTACAAGGCCATCGAGCTTGCCCACAACGAGAACCAGAAGCAGGTCGAGCTCATCAACCGTATGGTCGCCGAGATCGGCAAGCCCAAGTTCGACTACCCGCACGCGAGCTTCAACCAGGAGCTGTTTGACAAGATCGTCGAGTGCTTTATGAACGAGGCTAAGGCCGCGATGGACACCGACGACAAGAACGTCCGCGAGGCCCGCTGGAACGAGATGATCGAGCACTGGCATGAGATGTTCCTCGAGCAGTACCCCGATATGGACCAGTATCTCGATGAAATCACCTACAAGTTCCAGAAGAAGATCGTCAAGCAGTGGCTGCTCGAAGGCCACCGCGTCGACGGCCGAGCGAAGAACGAGATCCGTCCTCTCGCTGCCGAAGTCGGCGTCCTGCCCCGCGTCCACGGCTCGGGCCTGTTCACCCGCGGCCAGACGCAGGTGCTCTCCGTCTGCACGCTCGATACGCTTTCCGCCTGCCAGAAGCTCGACACCATCTGGGAAGAGACCGAAAAGCGCTATATGCACCACTATAACTTCCCCGGCTACTCCGTCGGCGAGGCCAAGCCCTCCCGCAGCCCCGGCCGCCGCGAGATCGGCCACGGCGCTCTCGCTGAGCGCGCGCTGCTGCCGGTCATCCCGTCTGTCGACGAGTTCCCGTATGCCATCCGCGTCGTGAGCGAGGTCGTCTCCTCCAACGGCTCGACCTCTCAGGGCTCCATCTGCGGCTCTACGCTCGCGCTGATGGACGCAGGCGTTCCCATCAAGGCGCCCGTCGCCGGTATCTCCTGCGGCCTCATTCAGGACGGCGACGACTTCACCACGTTCATCGACATTCAGGGTGTTGAGGACTTCCACGGCGAAATGGACTTCAAGGTTGCCGGTACCAAGAAGGGCATCACCGCCATCCAGATGGACCTCAAGAACGACGGTCTGACGATGGCCATCATCAAGAACGCCCTTGAGATCACCTATGACGCGCGCGTGCAGATCCTCGACCAGATCATGCTGCCCTGCATCTCCGAGCCGCGCGCCGAGGTCAGCCAGTATGCGCCCAAGATGATCACCATGCACATCGACCCCGAGCGCATCCGCGAGGTCATCGGCAAGGGCGGCAGCGTCATCCAGAAGATTGTTGCCGATACCGGCGCCAAGGTCGACATCGACGACGACGGCACCATCCACATCGCCTCCGCCAACGCCGCCGCGTGCGACGCTGCGAAGAAGTGCATCGACGATATCGTCTTCGTGCCCGAGGTCGGCAAGCTCTACTATGGCCGCGTCGTGCGCCTGATGCAGTTCGGCGCGTTCGTCGAGATCGCCCCGGGCAAGGACGGCCTCGTCCACATCTCCAAGCTCGACCGCAAGCGCGTCGAGAAGGTCGAGGATGTCGTCACCGTCGGCGATATGATCTGGGTCAAGTTCATGGAGATCGACGAAAAGGGCCGCTGGAACCTCTCCCGCAAGGACGCCCTCATCGAGATCGAAGCCCAGCAGGCCGCCGCGAAGGCCGCCGAGCAGCAGTAATTCGGCTTCCCAAAGATGATAAAAAAAGCAGCGCCAACCGGCGCTGCTTTTTTTGCGCTTGCGGCGAAATCGGCGGCATGGTATGCTGGATGTGGAAAAGTTGAAAGCGTTACGGGGAGGAAACTTGCCCTATGAGAAGCGATAGTATGTTTGTCGAGGCGGCCAAAGAGGATGTGCCGGAGATCATTGCCCTGCGGCATCAAATTTGGGGCACTACTTACAGAGGGATCTACCCCGATGATATGATCGACAACTTTGATTGGGTGTGGCATCAGGAGAAAGAACTGCTGCGGATCAATGATCCGGCGTATTCTGTGTATCTGCTCCAAAAAGACGATCAAAATATCGGCTATTTGACGATAAGCAGAACCGACGGGATCGTCTTGCAGTCACTGTATATTCTCTCTGAATATCAGCGGCAGGGGATCGGTCGGGCGGCATTTGATTTTATCAAGGCGTATTGCAGGGAACACGGGGCGAAGTTTTTTACCTGCCACTGTGTTCCCGAGAATCTGAATGCCCGAGCATTCTATGAGAAGATGGGCGGCGAGGTGATCAGGACGGACTTGGCAAACGAGGAGCCATGGAAGAACTCGGTCACCTATCGGTTTGCGGCGGCGTAAGCGAATCTGAAAGATCGACAGCTGTCGGGCTGAGAAGTAAGGGGCGGCGCCCGCAGGGTGCGGAGAATTTATGAGGATCCGGGAGGTTCTTTCAATGGACTATATCCGAATCACCGATGATAATATTGAGAAAGAGCACATCTGCTGTGCGATGTCCGGCAAGCAGGGCGTCATCAAAAAGGAGTGGCTCAAGCAGCGCTTTAAAGAGGGGCTGGTCTTCTGCCGGAGCACGGAGCGCGGCAAGTGCTTTATTGAGTATATTCCGGCGGAAAACGCGTGGGTGCCTATTCAGGCGGACGGGTATTTTTATATTGATTGCCTGTGGGTCTCCGGCTCTATGAAAGGGCACGGATATTCCAACGATCTGCTGGGAGAGTGCATCCGGGACGCAAAGGAGCAGGGACGAAAGGGGCTGTGCATTCTCTCGTCCGAGGGGCGGAAGCGGGAGTTCCTCTCCGACCCGAAGTATCTGGCATATAAGGGATTTGCCGTTGCCGATACATCGGAATGCGGGATCAATTTGATGTATCTGCCGCTTGCACAGGATGCAGAGCCGCCGAGGTTCAAGGCCTGTGCCAAGCACCCTGCGGTGGAAGAGAGAGGATTTGTCCTCTATTATACCGACCAGTGCCCGTTTACTTACTACTGGGTGCCGCGTGTGGAAGAAGCCGCGAGAGCGTACCGCGTGCCTCTGAAGGTCATCCACGTCACCAGCAGGGAGCAGGCACAGAGCGTACCCGCCCCGGTGACGACCTACGCGCTGTTCAAGGACGGCAAGTTCCTGACCCAGAGCATTCAAACGGACAAAAAATTTCTGAAGCTTGCGGGAATACAGGCGGAGCAGTGCTCGGATACAAAATAAAAGCACGGTAAGGGGCGCGGCATGGCCGCGCCCCTTTGCAAATTCCATGCGGCTATGCCGAAGCGGAAGGGAAAATAAATTTCACGGCATATTTACAGGCTGTGGGGGAATTTGGTATAATATGTCATCCGACAGGATACAAAAGACAAAAACGTGATTTTCTTCCCTGAAAGGAGAAGTGCTGTAATGCGTGATTATATCATTATGACCGATAGCTGCTGCGATCTGAGCCAGCAGGAGGTCGAAGAGCTCGAGTTGACGGTCCTGCCGCTCTCGTTCACCATCGAGGGCAAGACGCTTTTGAATACCCCTGACCACGCGGACATGTCGCCCGAGGAATTTTTCGCCAAGATCGCCGCGGGCGCGGACTGCACGACCGCCGCGGTCAACGTCGGCCAGTTCACCGACGCGATGGAAAAGGTCTTGCAGGAGGGCAAGGACATCCTCTGCGTCTGCTTTTCGAGCGCGCTGTCCACAACGTATCAGTCCGCCTGCATCGCGGCGGAAGACCTGCGCGAAAAGTACCCCGAGGCGAAGATCTTAGTCATTGACTCGCTGTCCGCCTCGCGCGGGCAGGGCATGCTGCTCTATCGCGCCGTGCGCGAGCGCCGCGAGAAGAATTTGACCATCGACGAGCTGGATGCCTACGTCCGTTCCATCATCCAGAGCCAGTGCCACTGGTTCATCGTCGACGATCTGAACCACTTAAAGCGCGGCGGCCGCGTGAGCTCTACGGCGGCGCTGGTCGGCACGATGCTCGGCATCAAGCCCGTCATGCACACGGACAGCGAGGGCCGCTTGACCCCCGTGAGCAAGGCCCGCGGCACGAAGGCGGCGCTGCGCGCGCTTGTCGACAAGGTTGGCGAGATCGGCGTCGAGCCGGCGAAAAACCAGCCCATGCTCATCTGCCACGCCAATTGCCCGGAGTCCGTCGAGTACGTCAAGGGGCTGCTCAAGGAGCGCTTCGGCGTGACGGATGTGCGCGATGACTTCATCGGCCCCGTCATCGGCGCGCACACCGGCTGCGGTACGTTGGGCCTGTTCTTTGTGGGGACTGAGCGATGAAGTGGCTGGAATTACACCTTGACACGCAGCCCGCGGGCATCGAACCCACGACGGAGCTTTTGAGCGAGTACGGCATCGACAGCCTGATGATCGACGAGGAGGGCGACTTCAAGGACTTCCTCGAAAATAACCACCAGTACTGGGACTATGTCGACGACGAGCTGATGGAGCAGATGCACGGAAAGAGCCGCATCACGTTCTATTTGGAGGACAGCGCGGAGGGCTACAATACCCTCGCGCAGTTCCGTATCGGTCTGTCGGCCTTCAAAAAGCAGCATCCCGAGTACGCGCCGCTGATCCTCAGCATGGAAAATGTCGAAGACGCGGACTGGGAGAACAACTGGAAGCAGTTCTACAAGCCCATGGAGATCGGCGAGCGGCTGCTCGTCGTGCCGGAATGGGAGCAGGCGCAGGAGGACGGGCGCGTCAAGCTTGTCTTAAATCCCGGATTGACGTTCGGCACCGGCAGCCACGCCACGACGCGGCTGTGCTTACAGGCGCTTGAGCAGCATATCCACGGCGGGGAAAAGGTTTTAGACCTTGGCTGCGGCAGCGGCATTCTGTCCATCGCCGCGCTGCTGCTCGGCGCAAAGGATGCCTTTGCCTGCGATATCGACGACAAGTGCGTCGGCGTCGCGTATGAAAACGCCGCGCTCAACGGCGTCGGCAAGGAGCATTACACCGTCCGCGCAGGCGATGTGCTCAGCGACAAAAGGCTCCAGAAGGAGTTCGGCGGCGACTATGACGTGATCGTTGCGAACATCGTCGCGGACGTCATCATTGCGCTCGCCCCGCAGGTGGGGAAGCTCCTCAAAAAGGGTGGCATTTTCCTCTGCTCCGGCATCATCGACGACCGCGCCGATGAGGTGCGCGAGAAGCTCGTCGAAGCGGGATGGACGATCGAAGAGACACGCAGCAGCGAGGGGTGGTTTTCTTATCTTTGCAGATAAGAGGAGGCTTTTCACGCTGCGCGTGGATGGGGAATAGCAGTGCCGATGGCACTGCACGGATAAAAGGGGGATACTCTCTTTCAAAAGAGAGTATCCCCCTTTCAATCCCCCGAGAGAAATTTTGCATTGGCAGATTGTAGCTTGAAGAGCTGCGCGGCCTGCGGAATTGGGTGCGGTGTACATGGCTTCGCCATGAATCCCTGCGAGTCGCGACCGGTCGCAACCGCGCCTTACTTCGTGAGGCGCGAGTGACAGTAGCACGGCGACAGACTGCTTGCGGAATGCGGCATTGCTGGCGCTCGCCGCGGATGAAATAGTGAAAGCGCTCCCGTAGGGAGCGCTTTAATCGTCTAATAGGGATTCGTAGGAAACGTTGAAGACCTTGGCGAGGGCTTTGACTTCGTAGTCGGGGACGAAGCGGTCGCCTTTTTCGATGCGGAGGATGGTGAGGTCGGAGCATTCGCAGCCGAGCAGCTGCACTTTTGTCGCCAAATCGTGCTGCGACCATTTCTTTTCCAATCGCAGCGCGCGGACTTTTGCGCCGATTATATTTTTCGAGTCGCCCGACCAGTAAATTTTCATCACGCACCGCCAGCTTCATAAGATGAAGTTTCTTATCTTGATTTTAACGGTGACAGATGATAATATACTTCTAAAGATGAAGTATAAGGAGTGTAATTTTATGATGACATACAAAAATCTATACTGTGCGCTGGTGCGCAGCATGAGCGAAGCCATCGACCTGTACGATGAAGGAAAAGTCATTCTTGCTCGCGAAACGTTGCACAAAGCTCTTCTGGACGCAGAAGACCAAGTCATCTCCCACGACATCATCCCCGACGAACCTATCAGCAGTGCCGCCTCAGCTGAAAACTAAAAAGCGCGGCGAGTGCAGCAATGCCGTGCCCGCAAGCAGTTTGCTGCCGTGCTGCCGTCACACGCGCCTCACGAAGTAAGGCGCGGTTGCGAGCAGTCACGATTCGCAGAAGACTCATGGCTAAGCCATGTACATCGCACCTGATTACCCGCAAGGGGTATGCCACATCCGTAAGGCAGCAAAGCTGCCAACGGCTGTGCAATCCGCAGGCTGCGCAGCTCTTCGAGCCGCAGACTGCCAATGTGCGGGGTCGAGGGGGAAGGCCCCTCGTCCTTTCTCTCGGGGGTTATAAAGGGGGATACTCTCTTTCGAGAAAGAGAGTATCCCCCTTTTACGCACTCCCGCACGGTGCGGGAATCGTCCTCCTGCACCGGTGCAGGAAAAAGCTCTTTTACGCCTCCGGCGTCAAAATCCCTTTCTCCGTAACCAGCATCGTGCAGCGCATATCATGCTCCTCGACCGGCACCTCGGGCGACATGAGCTGCTCGCGGCAGATGAGCACCGTCGGGCAGTGGAGCTGCGGCAGCAGGCGGTCATAGTACCCGCCGCCCTGACCGAGACGGCGGCCCTTACGGTCGAACGACAGGCAGGGCACGACGGCGAAGTCGATGTCCGCCGCGGTGACGAGTGCGCAGCTCTTTTTCGGCTCTAAAATGCCGTAGGCGCCCGCTTCCAGGTCGTCCATCGAACGCACGACGCACAGGTCGATGGCATGCTCGGCGGCGCAGCGCGGCAGGATCAGCGTCTTGCCCGCGGCGATGGTCTCGTTCATAAAGAGCGAGGTATCGATCTCCTTTTCGGTGCCGGCAAAGGCGAAGACGACTTTCGCGCTCTTGTACTCATCGAGCGCGAGCAGGTGGCGGCAGATGGCCTCGGAGCTCTCGGCCTTGTAGACGGGGTCGAGCGTGCGCTCTTTCTTGCGGATAAAGGTTCTCAGTGCTTTTTTCTCTTCGATCACAGACATGGGAATACCCCTCCTGATGCTTTCAAAATTTATCGTTCCTATCGTAGCAAAAAGCGAGGGAAAAGGCAAGCTGCCGAAGAAAGTAAAATAATATCCCGCCGCGCTTGTCAAAAGAAATTGACAGCAATTTTTAATTTTGTTATCCTAATCATGGATAGGAACGCGGATGACCGCGTCGATCAGAGGAGGAATTTTTACCATGGCTATGCTGCTCAAGGGAGCCGAGGTCGCCAAGGCGCTGACCGAGGGGCTCCATGCAAAGACGGAAGAACTGAAGAAAAACGGCGTAGAGCCCTGCCTCGCCATCCTGCGCGTCGGCGCGCGTGAGGATGACCTTGCCTATGAGCGCGGTGCGCTTAAGCGCTGCGAAAAGGTCGGCGTCGCCGTCCGTCAGGTCGTTCTGCCCGAGGATGTGACGCAGGAGGTGCTGATGGAGAACATCCACGCGCTGGGCGCGGACGAGAAGGTCCACGGCGTGCTGATGTTCCGCCCGCTGCCGGGGCACCTTGATGACGAGGCGGCGCGCGCGGCGCTCGACCCGAAAAAGGACATGGACGGCATCACCGACGGCTCCATGACCGCCGTGTACGCTGGCACCAAGGGCGGTTATCCCCCCTGCACCGCCGCGGCCTGCGTGGCGCTGCTCAAGCACTACAACATCCCCATCAAAGGCAAGCGCGTCGTCGTCATCGGCCGCAGCCTTGTCATCGGCAAGCCGGTCTCTCTGCTGCTGCTCGCCGAGCATGCGACCGTGACCATCTGCCACAGCCGCAGCGAGAATCTGCCCGACATCTGCCGCGAGGCCGATATCCTCGTCGTCGCCGCCGGTAAGGCCGGTATGGTCGGCGCGGAGAGCGTGCGCGCCGGTCAGGTCGTGCTGGATGTCGGCATCCACGTCGGCGCGGACGGCAACCTCTGCGGCGACACCCGCTTTGCCGAAGTTGAGCCGGTCGTCGAGGCCATCACCCCGGTCCCCGGCGGCGTTGGCACCGTGACGAGCACGATCCTCGCAAGCCATGTCGTCGAGGCGGCGGAGCGCGCGGCGAACAAGTAATTTTCGCATTCAACCCAAATAGAAGAGAAAGGAAACCAGCGGACAAGAGAACAGGAGGGAAGTCATGGGACTTTACGATTCCGTTGACCGCAGCAAGCCGAAGCCCAAGCGTTTGACCGGCCCAATCGCGCTCTGCTGTGCGCTGTTTCTGCTGTTCGGCGGCCTGACGTACTGGGCCTGTCACTACCAGTTCCGTTTTCATGCCTTTATCTCCGATTTGACGGACAGCACGCGCGATGCGCGAAGCACAGAGACGTTTCGCGTCACAGTGAACGGAAGCGAAACGGACGTATCGATCGACGATCTCAGTGACCTTTTATACCTTATCGACAAGGCCGGCGCGGGCCGCACCGCCGCTGCGCCGGAGGAGACGCCCTACGCCGTGATCGACTACGGCGACGGCTCGACGCTTGAGATCTGGAAGGTCGAGCTCGTGAATCCGTCCAACGACTGGACGGAGGGGCCGTTTTTCCGCTACACGGACGCGAAGGGGAAGTCGTATGGCTACGACACGGACCAACTCCGCTGGGAAAGTGTCGTTCGGCTCTTGGGAGAGTGAAGAAAGGGAGCACCCGCAGGGGTGCTCCTTTTTTTGCGCGCTCTCCAGCGCGCGGAGATTTTGCAGCCCGAAAGGGCTGCTTTTTTATTTCTCCCGCACTGTGCGGGAGTGCGCATTAAGGGGGATATTCTCTTTCGAGAAAGAGAATATCCCCCTTACACCCCCAAGAGAAAGGATTTCCATTGCAAGCGAGCAGCTCGAAGAGCTGCAATGCTTGCCGATTGCACCTCTTGCGTGCGGCAGAGCCGCATTTGGCCCTGCTATACGATTTGCCTCTGCTTCTACTACCCGCTGCCGCTCTGTCCATCTTATAGAAGAACAGCCTAATTCCCGTCTACCGCCAGTCGCTACAATGCGGCGAGCGCCAGCAATGCCGCTATTTCGCACGCAGTCTGCCGCCATGCTACCGTCACTCGCGCCTCACGGCAGTAAGGCGCGGTTGATAGTGGTAACGATTCGCAGGGATTCATGGCGAAGCCATGTACACCGCACCCGATTGCGCAGCGCGTGCAGTCATTCAAGCGCCCGACTGCCAATGTAGGGGGTCGAGGGGGCGCCCCTCGTCCTTCTCTGGGGGATTTAAAGGGGGTATTCTCTTCGAGAAGAGAATACCCCCTTTGCCCCGCGCCCCACGGCAGGCGGGGCCCCCCATACAGCGCCCGCGGCGCTGCAAAACTCACGCGCCTCTGTTAGGTGCGAAAAAAGGAGCATTCTATGGACTATACAATGAAAGTCATTGCCAGAATCCACTCTGACTTTCCGGAAAAATTCGGCATCCCGCGCCAGAGCGGGCTCGTCCCCGCGCTTCGTGCGAAGATCGTCTTCGAACCGGAGTACCGGAATCCCGACGCGCTGCGCGGCATCGAGGGCTTTTCGCATCTGTGGCTCATCTGGCAGTTCTCCGCCGCCGTGCGCGACACATGGTCGCCGACGGTGCGCCCGCCGCGCCTTGGCGGCAACGAGCGCGTGGGCGTTTTTGCGACGCGCTCGCCGTTCCGCCCGAACGCCATCGGCCTTTCCTGCGTGAAGCTCGAAGGTGTGCGGCACGAGGACGGCCTCGGCGACGTGCTGATCGTCTCCGGCGCGGACCTGATGGACGGCACGCCGATCTATGACATCAAGCCCTACCTTCCTTACGCCGACGCGCACCCCGAGGCGCTGGGCGGCTTTGCCCCGTTGCCGAAAGAGACGATCGAAGTCAAAAGCCCGCCGGAACTCCTGCAAAAGCTGCCGGAGGGGCAGCGCGAGGCGCTGCTCGGTGTGCTTGCGCAGGACCCGCGCCCGCAGTACCAGAACGACCCTGAGCGCGTGTACGGTATGAGCTTTGGCGGCTGGGACGTTAAGTTCCGCGTAAAGGACGGCGTGCTGACTGTTTTATCTTTAGCGGAAACTGAACATCAATAAAAACGCTGTTAAGGGAAAAACTCTTCGCGTTAAGCCAATGCTAAGAGGACTTCCAAACGGTTGATATGCAAATTCTGCGCGCTATAATAGCGCCAGAATACATAAAAGGAGCGTATCCGCCGATGCAAGTTTCCAGCGCATTTGTTGTTATCATGGGTATGGGCGTCACATTCGTGGGCCTTACCTGCATCATCTTCCTGACGATCCTGATGGGCAAGATCCTCTCGAAGCCCGAGGCTCCGAAGCCCGCCGCAGCAGCTGCCGCGCCGGCAGCGCCCGCCGTTCCCGCTGACGGTCTGACCGACGAGGTCAAGGTCGCCATCATGGCGGCGATCGCCCAGCAGCCCGGCTTCAACATGGCGAATGTGACGAATGTCAGCATCCGCAAGATTTAATTTTGAATTCCACTTCTTCCTTTATCAGTGAAAGGGACGGCATTGCGCCGTCCTTTTTGCTACCATGAAAAAAATATTCGATTTAGCACAAAATTAGCAGGCTGTATGCTATAATGGGGACGGAAAGCATGCGGAGTCTTTCTCCGCGCCAACGATCAAGCGAGAGAAGGCGGCGACATGGCAAAAATCCCCGAAAAAATGCGTTGGATCTACGACCTTTTGCTGACGGCGGCGATCCTGGCTATGGCGACGGTGCTCTGCACGCTGCTGCGAAGGATCGACGACGGCAGTGGCTACGTGAACCTCATCTTCGTGCTGGCGGTCGCGACCATCTCGCGCTGGACGGAGGGCTATTTCTGGGGGATATTCAGCGCTGTCTCCGGCGTGCTGTTCGTCAACTACGTGTTTACATATCCCTACTGGGAATTCAACTTCACGATCACCGGCTACCCGTTTACCTTCCTTGCGATGCTGACGGTGTCCATGATGATCAGCGCGATGAACACGCAGATCAAAAAGCAGGAGCGGCTGCGCATCGAAACAGAAAAGGAAGCCGTGCGCGCCAATCTCCTGCGCGCGATGTCGCACGATATCCGCACACCGCTGACGAGCATCGTCGGCAACACCGCCGCGATCCTCGAAAACGAGGATTCGTTTTCTCCCGAGCAGAAGCGCCGCCTTTTGGAAGACGTGAATGAGGACGCGCAGTGGCTCATCCGCATGGTCGAAAATCTTTTGTCCATTACGCGCATGAGCGGCGGACAGGCAAAGATCGAGAAGGACTGCGAGGCGGCCGAGGAGATCGTCGGCGTCTCGGTCAGCAAGTTCACCAAGCGCTTCCCCGCGATCAAGGTTTCGATCGAGGTACCGGACGAGGTGCTGATGGTGCCGATGGACGCGACGCTCATCCGTCAGGTCATTATGAATCTGCTGGAAAACGCCGCCATCCACGGCGGAAACGTCACGCAGATCCGTGTCTGCCTCTCACGCGAGGGGACGAACGCCTGCTTTTCCGTCAGCGACAACGGCGACGGCATCCCGAAGGAGATGCTCTCGACGATTTTTAACGGCGGGCTTTCCGGCGTGTCGCACAACAACTTTGATATGAAGAAAAACATGGGCATCGGCCTTTCCGTGTGCTACACCATCGTCAAGGCGCACGGCGGCACGATGACCGCAGAAAACTTAGATTCGGGCGGAGCATGCTTCCGCTTCTATCTGCCGCTGGAGGAGGGCATCAACAGTGAAATTGAAGGATAAAGTGCTCGTGGTGGAAGACGAGCAGAACATCAGCAACTTTATTTCGACGGTTCTCACCGCGAACGACTTCGACGTGCTGGTGGCGCAGACGGGTGCCGAGGCGATCTCGATGATCACCTCGCACTGCCCCGATCTCATCATTCTCGACCTGGGGCTTCCCGACATGGACGGGATGAACATCCTCAAGGAGGTTCGTTCGTGGTCGAGTCTGCCGATCATCGTCGTTTCGGCGCGCACGCACGAGCATGACAAGGTCATGGCGCTCGACCTCGGCGCGGACGACTACATCGAAAAGCCGTTCGGCACGAGCGAGCTGCTCGCGCGCATCCGCACGGCCATCCGTCACACGCGCACGCCGCTCGACAACAACGAGATCGCGCAGTCGGGCAAGTTCACCGTCAAGGACCTGACCATCGACTATGACAAGCACCACGTGCTCATCGGCGATCAAGATGTGCACCTGACGCTCAACGAGTTCAAGATCGTGGCGCTGCTCGGCAAGTACGCTGGCAAGGTGCTGACGTATGACTATCTCATCAAGCAGATCTGGGGGCCGAAGGCCAAGGCCGACAATCAGATTTTGCGCGTGAATATGGCGAACATCCGCCGCAAGATCGAGAAGAATCCCGCCTCGCCCGAGTATATCTTCACCGAGATCGGCGTGGGCTACCGGATGCTCGAAAACGACGCATGATGATAGAGCCGCTCGCGGCTTTATGATACCAGGGCGCGTGCGCGCCCCACACGATCACGCAGACGGCTCCTGCCATTTGGGGATGGCAGGGGTCATTTGCGCACTTTTGCACTTTTATGAAAAAGGTGTCGGACTGAAACAGTGAACGTTTCAGTCCGGCACCTTTCTTTTTTTGCGTGTTTTCATGCAGCAAAATCTTTTTGCTTGCTTATAAATACCCCGTATTGTGCCGCAGCGGATGTTCGACCATCATAGTTATGCTGACTTTTGTGTATATTTTTACCAAATCGTTTTCCGCTCTATTTCGCCTATTTATTCAGCGCTACAATCTTGGCATGAATTGTTATTCTCATTATTAACATTTTAAGAACATAAATATACAATCAGCATCACAGTCAGTCCTACGAAGGGGGAAACCACAGTACATGAACATTTGGGAAATTGCAACGAATTATTATCAATACTTCCTGCGAGGGACGCGAACGACCATCCTCATCTCTCTGCTCACCGTGTTCTGCGGCTCGATCCTCGGCTGCCTGATCGCTTTCATGCGGCTATCCAGGTTTAAGCCGCTGGAAAAGTTCGCCAGCATCTATATCACCGTCATCCGCGGTACGCCAATGCTCGTGCAGCTCTACATCGTCTACTACCAGCTCGACTTTATCAGCTATCCCACCGGAACCCTCTTCGGCGTCGATCTGGAGCGGGCGCTGCCGTGTATCATCGCGCTTTCGATCAACTCCTCCACCTACGTCGCCGAGATCATCCGCGCGGGCATTCAGGCGGTGGACAAGGGCCAGATGGAAGGCGCGCGCTCGTGCGGCATGACGAATGCGCAGGCCATGCGCTACGTGGTGATGCCGCAGGCGGTCAAAAATATTCTCCCCGCCATTGGCAATGAATTTGTCACGATGGTCAAGGAGACCTCGATCATCCAGTACCTCGGCATCGGCGATCTGATGTACAACAACGGCATCGTGGTCACCTCTACCTATAACCCGCTTCCTTGCTACTACATCTCCGCCATCATCTACCTGGCGCTGAATATCATCCTCGGCAAGGGCCTGAACATCTTTGAAGGGAGGCTGAGAAAGAGTGAACGGTAACGTATTGTTCGAGATCAAGGACTTGCAGAAAAAGTTCGGCAGCCTGACCGTCTTCGACGGGCTGAGAGAGACCATCTGCAAGGGCGACGTGGTCGTCATCATCGGTCCCTCGGGCGGCGGCAAGTCCACCTTTATCCGATGCCTGAACCTCTTGGAGCAGACCACCGCCGGCAAAATTTACTTCGAGGGCGAGGACATCACGGCCAAGGGCTTTGATGTGAACAGGCACCGACAGAAGGTCGGCATGGTGTTCCAGCAGTTCAATCTCTTCAACAACCTGACGGTGCTTGAAAACATTACGATCTCGCTCACGAAGGTCAAAAAGCAGTCGGAAGAGGAGAGCAAGGAAAAGGCCCTCAAGCTTCTAAAGCGCGTGGGGCTTGAGGACAAGGCGAACGCCTATCCCTCCCAGCTCTCCGGCGGGCAGAAGCAGCGTATCGCCATCGTGCGGGCGCTGGCAATGGAGCCCGATGTGCTGCTCTTCGATGAGCCGACCTCCGCGCTCGACCCCGAGATGGTCGGCGAGGTGCTGCAGGTCATCTCCGACCTCGCCCGCGACGGCATCACGATGGTCGTCGTCACGCACGAGATGGGCTTTGCCCGAAAGGTCGGCACGCGCGTGCTCTTCATGGACGGCGGACAGATCGCCGAGCAGGGCACGCCCGAGGAGATTTTCGAGTACCCACAGAACGCGCGAACCAAAGAGTTCTTATCCAAAGTCATCAACGTCATTTAACAAACAAAAAATAAAATTTACGATATTATTGGAGGAAACAAAAATGCTTCACACGATCAATCCCGAAATTCTGTTCCTTAAGCAGGAAGATGTCATCAAGGCCGGCCTTCTCGATATGAAACAGATCTTGGCCGTTACGGAAAAGACCTACGCGATGCTCGGTCAGGGCCTCATCAAGAACCCGCCCAAGACCAACACCAGCATCCCTGACAAGGAAAACTGGCAGTCGTTCTTCAACGCCATGCCTTGCTACATCGGCGGCGACATCAACATCGGCGGCATCAAGTGGGCGGCGGAGTCCAAGAAGAACGCCACGATCCCTGGCATCCCCTACGGCATCGACATTTCCATCCTGAGTGACCCCGAGACGGTGCTGCCGTTCTGCATTCTGGACGGCACGCTCATCACCGCGATGCGCACCTCCACCGTCGGCGGCCTGATGGCCAAGTATGCCGCCCCCTCCGATGCGGACACCGCGTGCCTTGTCGGCGCGGGCGTTATCGGCCGCACGATGATCTCCGCCGTGCACGAGGCGCTGCCCCAGATCAAGACCATGTACCTCTGCGACATTGATGTCGCCAAGGCCGAGGGCATCGCGAAGGAGTACGGCGACAGCTTGGGCGTCGAGATCATCCCGACGAGCGACAGCAAGGCTGCGGCGCTCAAGTCCCAGCTCATCGTCGGCGAGACGACCGCGCCCAAGCCGTTCATGGACACCTCCTGGCTCACGCCCGGCTGCGGCCTCGTCTCCATGCACTCCAACGAGGTGATGGAGGACGTCTTCCTCAAGGCCGACGGCATCGTCGCCGACTACTGGACACAGCTCAAGCAGCACACGAACCCGCTGTCCAAGCTCACGAAGGAGGGCAAGCTCGATGAGAGCCAGATCATGGACCTGAGCGAGCTGGTGCTCGGCACGAAGAAGCTGCGCACCTCGGACGATCAGTTCGTCGCCGCCGCGTCCATGGGCCTCGGCGCGCTGGACATCATGATCGCCTATCAGCTCTATCTGAACGCGACGGAAATGGGCATCGGCACCAAGGTGAACCTTTGGGACAAGCCCCTGTGGGAATAAGACACGTGGGAGGGAACAAAGATGAACGCATTCAAGAAATTTGCGGCGCTGCTTTTAGCGCTTATGATGATCCTGTCTCTCGCCGCCTGCGGCAGCAAGAGCGATGACAACGCGCAGGGCAGCTCGGACGGCGATGCGTCGTCCGATGACACCGCCAAGTCCAAGATCGAGCAGATCAAAGAGGCGGGCGTGCTCGTGATGGGAACCTCTGCCGACTATCCCCCGAACGAGTTCCACACGGAGGTGGACGGCAAGGACACCATCGTCGGCTTTGACGTTGCTATCGCGCAGTACATCGCCGATGACCTCGGCGTCGAACTCAAGGTCGTCGACATGTCGTTCGACAACCTGTGCGTCAACCCCGCCAAGGGTGATTTTGACATTGTCATCGCCGGTATGGCCTCGACCGAGGAGCGCTTGAAGTCCGTCGACTTCTCCGACCCGTACTTTAAGCAGCAGCAGGCCATTCTGATCCGCGCGGAGGATGACGCGCTCTACAACAAGCCCGAAGACCTGAGTGGTCACAAGGTCGGCGTGCAGAACGGTACCATTCAGGTGCCCATCGCCAACGAGCTTGCGGGTGAAGAGAACGTCGTCGGCCTCGTCAAGGCGCAGGATCTCATCATGGAGCTCAAGAGCGGCAAGCTCGATGTTGTGTACATCGACTACACCGCAGCTCTTGCATTCGCCGCGGCGAACGATGACCTGACGGTCAAGGACATCGGCATCGAAAGCGACAGCGAGGGCCAGTGCATCGGCGTGCAGAAGGGCAACGAGGACTTTGTCGCCTACCTGAACGAAAAGATCGCCGAGATGCAGGAGCAGGGCCTCATCGACCAGTACGTCGCCGAAGCCCAAACGCTGGCGGGCATCGAGTAAAGCCCGTCCCCCTTGCATGATATGAACAGCACCAGCATACCCTCTACCAAGAGAATTGGGGAGGATATGCTGATGCTGTTTCATTTTGACCGCAGGAAGAAGTCTGAAAAGGAGAAGAAGCCGCCGCGCTTTCTGGTGCTCCGGCGCAAATGGCTGACGCTGGGCGCGGCGGTGCTGGCCGCCGCGGCGATCTTTGCCGCCGTCAATTATCCCGCCGCCGTCAGCGCGTCGGCCGCCGCGCGCCAACTGCCGATCTACTGTGTCCAGCGCGACCAGAAGGTGTGCTCCATCTCGTTCGACGCGGCGTGGGGGGCGGACAACACACAAAAGATCCTCGACGTGCTCAAGGAGTACGGTGTCACCTGTACCTTTTTTGTCGTGGGCAACTGGGCGGATCAGTATCCCGAACAGGCCAAGGCCATCGTGGACAGCGGCAATGAGCTCATGAACCACTCCAACGCGCATGATCATTATAATTCCCTCACCGCCGACCAGATCATCGCAGACGTGAACACCTGCAACGATAAGATCGAGGCGTTGACCGGCGTCCGCCCGACGCTCATCCGCTGCCCGTTCGGCGAGTATGACGACCACGTCATCTCCACCATCCGCTCGATAGGCATGGAGCCGATCCAGTGGGACGTGGAAGCGCTGGCAGCGGTTGGAACCGCCCGCGGCGCAAGCGATATGCGCGCCCCTTACTCGTCTTCCTGTTCCGGCCGGTGCCGTTCCGCAGGGCACAGCAAAAAGCTCATCATGTAGAGCGCGTCGCCCGTGCAGTGGAAATCGAATGTAGGGAGCCTTATGACCGAAGGCAAGGCAGCAAGCCACAGCGCGGCGGTCGAGGCGCATCTTGTTCATCAGCACGAGCATGGGAGGAATCAGGATGGGGATATAAGCGATGTGAATGGGGATGAGGTTCTGAGACAGGCAGGCAATCAGGGTGATCATGCCGAGAAGTGGTGCCAATGATCTTGCTCAGCTTCTTGGAGACAATGTCGGCAAGGCCGGTGGTAGCGATCGCCGTAGCGAAGGTACCGAGCAGGATGTAGGCAAGAGCAGTAGTCGCGTTGCCGGAGAAGCCGGACGTGAGCAGCTTCATAACGCTGTCGCCCTCAGCAGCGTAGATGGGGATATAAAAGGCCGCCATCTCAAGGAGCCGTTCGCTCACTGAGATGGCGGTCACTATTTTTGATGTGTGCAAATTAGGGCCGATCACTGTGCAGTGCATCGTGTATCCGTTCGACCAACGCCCTTGCCGTAAAAGGCTT
>OKUQ01000106.1_pt1 | contig 59827 bp, 62 predicted proteins | sample 1606811 | NCBI WGS metagenome assembly OKUQ01 (sample SAMEA3882546, study PRJEB24775) | human gut metagenome | biome: human-associated habitat; feature: intestine environment; material: feces | place: Netherlands | collected 2009/2010
TAACACAGGCATTGCTTGCCTTTTCTTTCGGATATGTTTATATAGTTCCACTTGATAGCCAAAATAATTCATAACTATTACCTTGAAGCGGGCAAGCACATCGGATAGAATAAATATAAAGAAAAGCAGCGGCGATCTGGCACAAACGTCACATCGCCGCCCTTTAGCATTTAGCATAGAAACCTTACATCAACTGTAAGTGGTTTATCTTCCTGCCATGCAGTAAAATATAATCAACAACTAATCAAAAAGCGAAAAGGCAAAAGGTGATAATATGAATTGCAAAGAAAAACTTTTGGAAGTCCGAGATATACACAAGGTATATACGAAAGAGGGTGTTCCTACAAAAGCTCTTAATGGCATTACCTTTGATGTTCTTGATGGCGAATTTTTGGGGATCATGGGCGCAAGCGGATCAGGAAAAACGACCCTGCTAAATTGCATTGCTACGGTTATTAAACCGACCTCCGGACAAGTCCTGCTTTCCGGCGCAAATGTGAGTTCCTTTGATAGCGAAAAACTGGCTGAGTATCGGGGCAATAAAATAGGCTATCTGTTTCAGGATTTTGCTTTGCTTGACAACTTGACTGGCAGAGAAAATATCCTGCTGCCGCTTTCTATCCATAATGTAGATATATCTGCTGCGGAGAAGAAGTTGAATGACATTGCAGGACTTTTTGGAATCACGGATGTGCTCTCCAAATTTCCGGCGCAGATGTCAGGTGGTCAAAAACAGCGCGTCGCTGCCGCCCGCAGTTTGATTTCCGACCCCGATATTATTTTGGCAGATGAGCCAACTGGGGCATTGGATACAAAGGCAGCGCGGTTGCTTATGGAAAAACTGTGCGAGATCAATCACGGTCGCGGACGCACAATTTTGATGGTAACACACGACCCGAACGCTGCAAGTTTTTGTTCCAGAATCCTATTCATACAGGACGGTGTGATTTTCCATGAGCTGCGCCGGAAAATTCCGACTGAAACACGGGAGGAATTTTATGCGCGTATCTTACAGGTAATGGCACAGATGGGAGGAGGGAGTGCAAATGTTCTTTAACCTTGCGTGGCGAAACTCCAAACGAAACCGTAGTGAGAACCTGATTTATTTTCTTACTATGGTTACAGCTGTAGCCACATTTTATATCGTCCTCTCCCTTGGAAGCCAGGACGTGATGCGCTTCTTGGAGGAAATCGAAAGTGACGCTGTTAATCGACTTCTGACAATGCTAATGCCGACGGTTTATCTTTTTTCGCTGCTGTTTGTATTTTTCCTTGTCATTTTTGCGAACAAATATCAGCTTGAATGTAGGAGCCGGGAATTAGGGCTTTACCTGATGTTTGGAATGACAAAGCGACACTTGTTTATTCAAATCATGGCAGAGGGGCTAATCACATCACTGCTGGCTCTTTTGGGCGGACTGATCTGCGGCGGCTTTTTATCAGAGGTAATCAGCCTTGCTACGGCACGGCTTGTAGGTCGCGGCATAATTGCACATCAGTCAAGTTTTTCTGTGAGCGCTGTTCTCTTGACAACGCTTGGATTTCTAATGATTCAAGTTGTCGCGTTGTTCATCCTTTGTGGAAAACTATTCAACAAAGAAATCCACCAACTCCTTTATGGAGAAATGGCGAAGAAACAGCAAGTTGGAAAAATGAGTGGGAACTTATTTTCCCTCATTCTCGGAGCGGTAGTTTTGACGCTTGCATATTGGGTAATTCTAAAGTATTTCATGGTTGCTGGCGGTATGATGATAATTGTTGCCGTGATATTAGGTATTGTGGGAACAATGCTTTTTATCCGTGGGCTTGCAGGCTTGCTGAGCGCAGCGGCGGCTTCTGTGAAACGCAACACAACACACGGTCTATATATTTTCACTCTGCGGCAGTTACACGAAAATATAGTCCACAAGTATATTTCAATCGGTGTTGCATCTATTTTGATTATGCTCACTATCATGCTCATTGCGGACGGATCAACCCGCATTATGTCGTATGGGAACCAAATGACGCGGGGATCTTCTGTTTACGATTTTACCGTCACGGGCAATGAAGCGACTGTTGAAAAATACCTTTCGGGTAAGCAAATGCAGCCCTATGTGGCTGATTTGAGCCGCATGGAAACAGGAACAATGAAACGCCCAGCTTCCGTGAAAGCGAACTCTTTTATAGATTGGTCCGGGCTGCGTGAACAGGTTGTTTTGAATCTGCCGCCAGAAGTAGAGGATCCCGTCACACAAGGAGCTACAAGCTATGAGTTTGGCACACATCAACCGGCCGCGCTTAACCTTTTGGGATACATTGACACTACGGGAGCTTCGCCGTTTTTAATTCCTGTATCTTCATATAACAAACTGCTGGAAACAGCCGGCGAAAAAGCTATCACTCTTGGTAGCAACGAGGCTGTATTTTATCTTAACCCTGATTTTTCGGGAAGTGCGCAAGAAGAAACTACCTCCATGTTGGATCAGATTGCGGAGGACGCACAGGCAAACGGTAAAGCCCTGCTTTCTATTGACGGACAGCCAATTACGCTTGTCCCGTTTGTGCCGATGAAAGGCTTGACTGCGGATGAAAACGTAAAAATCATAACCGCATTGATTGTTTCCGATGAAGTATATTCTGAATATGTAAATCCAGACACCGTTACCGTTTATCACAATTTCTGTATTCCGAGCGAAACTGTGGAAGCTGATGGCCTGATGGTGTCGATTATGGAAGCCCGTGACCTGTTAAAGCCCTCTGGCCTGTACTGCGAAAGCTATTTGGACAATTTCGGACGGCAACTATTTTATGTCATTTCCGGCAGCTACACGACCTTATACATGGGTTTTATGCTTCTAATTATCGCTTGCGCCCTACTTGCCCTGCAATTCCTAACCCAAATGCGAGAAACAAAGGCAAGGTATGCGACACTTTCTATTCTGGGCGCACGACGCGAACAAATGAAGCGTTCCATAAATCAGCAGGTGCTATGGTATTTTCTGCTCCCGCTGTTTCCTGCGTGTATCAGCGGCACGGTTGGAATTTGCGCAATGCAGCATTACCTATACTCTAATATGGCAAAACTGCAACAGTCTTATCCTATGCTGCTCGTTATGGCGCTTGTCGTTGTTTGTATGCTTGCATTGTACGGTGTGGCTATTGCGCGGACAGCAAACCGTGAAATCAGCAAATTAAATTGGAAGCCAAATGCTTAATGGGCTTATTCGGGAAGGAGGTGTTCATATTGGCGCAAATAGTTGTGGTTGAAGATGATGTTTATATGCGAGAAGAACTGTTGAACTTATTAGAAAAATCGGGATATGATACGATTGGATTATCGGATTTTGAAAACGCAGTATCAGAAATAGCAGCATATTTTCCCGACTTAATTTTGCTTGACATCAATCTTCCCTTTCGTTCGGGTTTTGAAATATGTAAAGAGTTGAAAGCTAAACAGATTGGTACGGTACTCGTATTGACTGCAAGAGATAAATTGCAGGACGAACTGCACGCATTAGACTTGGGGGCTGATGACTATTTAACAAAACCTTGTAATATGTCACGTTTACTTGCCCGAATTAAAAATCTTCTTCGACGTAAAGAAGAACAGGTACAGCAAGGGTTACTTGATGGAGGTGGTTTTTTACTTGACCCGAATACCTTTACAATTTATGTAGGGAATAGCTCTTACCTTATGCCACCGAACGAAGGAAAAATATTACTTGCTCTCTTGAAAAATAGCCCTAAGATTGTTTCTAAAAAAGAATTATGCATTAGACTATGGGGAACAGAAGAATTTATAGACGAAAATGCATTACAAGTAAATTTTACTCGGCTGCGAAAAACGCTTCGTGAATTTGGTCTTGAAGAACGGATAGAAACAGTACGCGGACAAGGCTACCGCTTGAAAGAGCAGGTGCGATTATGAAGAAGTTGAAAATACTTTTAATCTATATTTCCTCTAACCGGGTATGGATTATTACACTTGCCTGTTTGGACTTGTTCTTTATATTTCTTGCTTGGTTGGCTAACCCTGATTATTTTATAAATTATGCTGCATTGATAATTTTTGTGTCATTTGCCGCACTTGCTATTCCTCTTGCTATATCAATCAGAAAACGTAACAAGGCAGACGCTATTTTTCGGCGTTTTCTATTAGAGCCGGACGATACCAACGAATACTTACTGTGTGAAGCTGTTCCCGCTGTAATACGCCCTCTTATCTGTGAATTGGGAAAACATTTGAGGACGCAGCAAGAATATATCAACGAACAGAAAATTACAGTTACAGACTATGAACACTATGTTGAAAATTGGGTGCATGAAATCAAAAAACCACTATCCCTTATGACCTTGCTACTGGATAATCGAAAAGATGAAATGTCCCCTTTGGTTCATACTCGTATGCTTTATGTACGCGACCATACCCGACAGGATATAGAACAAATTCTATACTTTTCAAGGCTTGGGGCTACACATAAGGATTACTCTTTTGAGTCGCTTTCAATTCTTGGAACTTGCCGTGAAGCAGTTGAAGATAATTTAACGCTTCTTGAAGAAGCCGGATTTTCTATTGAATATACCGAAAACGATTATCAAGTGATTTCTGACAAAAAAGGTCTGATGTTCATTTTAGGACAGATAATCAGTAATAGTGTGAAATATGTGGGAAACAACCTTGCCCCACGGCTCATATTTTCCATAGCTGATAGTATGAATAGTGAACAGATTTCTTTATCTATCAAAGACAACGGCACAAGCATACCATTGTCTGACTTACCCTTTGTTTTCGACAAGGGGTTTACCGGAGATACGGGCAGTTACCTTAGTCGTTCTACAGGTATGGGCTTATACCTTGTTCAGAAAATGGCAACTGACTTATTTATCACGGTGGAGCTTAAAAACAATTCATACGGTGGAACAACCGTAACCTTGACGTTTCCAAAAGTGTAACGTCTATTTGGGAGGTAGTGAAATGCAGTTACAGAATGAAATAGTAAAAAAGCACACGCCAATAAAAAGCTTGCTCATTGATTGGTTAATTATATTTGGAACGTATCTTTTTATCCGCATATTCTTTGCCCTCTTTGGGCTTCATCAGAATATTGTCCTCTTGGGCTGTTGCCTTGCGATATTGCCCTATCTTTTTGGGGCGTTATATTTACAGAAATCCCACAAGCAATGTCAATTATGGCTTGCTGCATTGGCTATTTTAATACCGTCGGTCGTTGAAAAAGCAGCAATATATTTATTTGGTGCGTACTTATACAATTTAAGACCGATAAATGTTGTAGGAGTTATGGAAGCGATTAAGAGTAACGCACCATATACAAACTTCATTAAAAATCAATCAGCACAGAATTTAATAAATCTATCATATTTTAATTGGACATATATTCTATGCAGTATAGCTATTTCTGTTTTGGTTATCCTGCTTTTACATAAGACAAAACAAAAAAGTAATAAAGGATAATGAGAAATTTTTGAAATTGACATAGTATAGAACATCTGCCGGACGACGGCAAAGAAAAAAAGCCGTCGCAACGCAGACAGGTTTTCACGCGCCTATTCTATTTCGGCGGCTTTGATTTTCAGAGCCGCCGTTTCTTTTTATCTATCTAAATTCTAACGATAACTCTCCTACTAGATAAAGACATGGCGGTATCAAGGAGGTATCGTCATGTCCTTTTTCCTATGCCCTAATAGACTGTTATCAAAAAAAGCCATTACCCGCCAACGGGTTATTCTGGCTACATAGATGAACTCACAAATCATACATATACTTTTGATAATTCCTTTGCGCCTGTCTGCAATTTGCAGACGGGCGCATTTTGTATTTTATCAAAAAACTTTTTCAAAAAATTTCTAAAACCAACGTCCATTTTGAAGTGCGTTGGTTTGAGGGTTTACGAAAGGGGACATTTCAAACTCCACCGCTTTCGCGGCAGCGAAAGGAGGTGAGAACATGAACGAGCCTATTCGTACCCAATGGCAAATCCGTTGTGCTTTTAACGGCTTTTGCAAACTGGCGTTGAAGCGAGAAGCTATGAATGCCCACAGGGACACAAAGCAGCGACAATTACGCGAGGTTACTTTTTCTGACCTGTCGCCACTGGAAGAAAAACAGCTCTACGTCTGCGACGAGTATTTTGCAGATGATGAAGCAGAACAGTCTTTCGTTGTCGGCGGCAAAGAAATTACTGCGAAGCTGCTTGCCGAAGCCCTGCACAGTTTGCCGGAAGAAAAGCGGGAAACCGTACTGCTGTATTATTTCTTTGACATGAGCGAACGCGAGATTGCAAAGTTTTGTAATCTGTCAAGGACAACGGTACAGTCCCGCCGGACAAGCTCAATGAAGCTGTTAAAACGCTATTTGGAGGAAAAAGCCTATGACTGCACAGATTAGTAAATCAGAACAGGACGAACGCGGCTTGTTGCCTTACCCGGTAATCATAGCCGCTACTAAGGGCGACCCGGAAGCTATGAACATTGTCGTACAGCATTACGAAAGCTACATAGCGTCCCTGTCTATGCGAAAGCTGCGTGATGAGCGCGGAAATATCTATTGGGGCATAGATGAGGATATACGCGACCGCTTGCGTTCGCGTCTTATGCGGGCTGTCCTTTCATTCAAGGTTTGAGATAACCACAAGCAGCGTCCCCCTTTCCGCTGCCTGTTGACTTGACCTTACTTGCTCTTTGACAAAGAAAGCGACGCAAGATAACGGCGACGCAGTATAGGGCAAATCGGATACGTCCTTTTTGCGTTGAGCCATACGGCAGGTGCGCCATGACGCTTTTCTTCTATTGGAGAAAGTCGAGCGACCACCACCACGCCGGGGAACAAGTGTAGCGGCTTGTGGGCGACGACACGCACTAAGGGTAGACAAGCCTTTATAGCCATAGTCCGAGCGTTAAAAGCGTCGCAGGCATTGGGTAGAGCTGCCTTAACGGGCAGGGGTGGAACTCCCGCGAGGTTGTGCTAACAGCCGTCCGATTAAAGCCCCTTTTACTATTCACTTTTCCTAATATTGAAAGGGGGACGATACTATGAGTAACGCCGACGTGCCTATTTGGGAAAAATACACGCTTACGATAGATGAAGCAGCTAAATACTTCCGTATCGGAGAAAACAAGCTGCGTAAATTAGCCGAGGAAAATCCTGCCGCCGGGTGGGTTATTATGAACGGCAACCGTATTCAAATCAAGCGCAAACAGTTTGAAAAAATGATTGATACCATAGACACAATCTGATAGTGAAATTGAGCCTTGAATGTGCTATAATGGGATAAGCATATCAAGGCTCTTTCCGTCTTGGAAAGGAGCATTGAAAAATGTCAAAGAAAAGACGTGACAGCAAAAATCGAGTTTTGCGGTCGGGAGAGAGCCAGAGAAAAGACGGAAGATATGCTTACAAATATATAGATACCTTTGGTAATCCGCAGTTTGTGTATGCGTGGAAGTTAGTACCTACGGACAAGACCCCTGCCGGAAAGCGTGAGGATATATCCCTACGAGAAAAGGTAAAAGAGATACAGAAAGACCTTGACGACGGGATAGACACCATAGGCAAGAAAATGACGGTCTGCCAACTTTATGCAAAGCAGATACGCCACCGGGGAAATGTAAGGTACAATACGAAAAACGGACGCAAGCGGCTGATGAAGCTACTGGAAGAAGATAAACTTGGGGGCTGCCCGATTGACAGCGTGAAGCTGTCCGACGCGAAAGAATGGGCAATCCGCATGAAAGAAAAAGGAATTTCCTATAAGACTATCAGTAATGACAAGCGTTCCTTGAAAGCTGCCTTTTACACAGCGATACAGGACGATTGCATAAGGAAAAATCCTTTTGACTTCCAGTTAAACACTGTCATTGAAGATGATACAGAACCAAAGGTTCCGCTAACACCAGCGCAGGAAGAAAGTTTTTTGTCCTTTGCTCAAAATGACAAAGTTTATCAGAAGTATTATGACGAGCTTATTATTTTGCTTGGGACAGGGCTTCGTATCTCTGAACTTTGCGGGCTGACCGATACTGACATTAACTTTGAGAATAGGATAATCAATGTAGACCACCAACTTTTAAGAAGTGCGGAAACAGGATATTACATTGAAACACCAAAAACGAAAAGCGGTATTCGTCAAATTCCAATGAGCGAAAAAGTATATGAAGCATTTAACCGAGTGCTGAAACGGCGCAGGGGTGCAAAAGCTGTTACTATTGACGGTTACAGCAACTTCCTTTTCCTCAACCGGGACGGCTACCCGAAAACAGCTACCAATTATGACGGTATGTTTAGGGGGCTTGCAAAGAAGTACAACAAGTACCATGAGGAAGCTCTACCGAAAGTAATGACACCGCACACCTTACGTCATACGTTCTGTACCAACATGGCAAATGCCGGAATGAACCCGAAAGCATTACAGTACATTATGGGACATTCCAACATTACTATGACGCTGAACTATTACGCACACGCTACTTTCGACAGCGCAAAAGCTGAAATGCTGCGGATAGCAGCTTAGTAGTAAATCAAGGTTTTACTACTTCTTTACTACTTTTGAAAGCAAAAACCTAAGCGAATATAAAAATATATGTGAGTTTCTTCCGATACGAAAAATGCCGGAAAAGCCTGTAAATACGGGCTATACCGGCATATAAGAACTACTAAAAAGATAATCAAAATTCATATCTAATTTTCTACGAAAATATGCTCTCTGCGGCGGGGCTTTCGAGTGAATAACCTACCCATATAGTAGAAAGATTGTGTTAAGATAGCGTAAAAACAACTAAATTTTCGTGCAAAAAGTTAGAAAAAGATGGTTAAATTCGACATAACTCGCTTGAAAACGCTGTCCAAATATGTTAGCTTAAAGCCATGGCAGAACGAAGACGTCACATTTTGCTGCTGAAGCTGGCCGGCTGGGTCGGCGAAAACTTGTGTGAAAAGGACGGGATGACATGGACAAGAGGATCACGGTCGTATTAGCGGACGCAAACGAGGAGTTCCGCACAGCACTGAAACAGGCATTGGAAGCAACGGGTGAGTTCGACGTAGTGGGATGCGCAGCCGACGGACTGGCTGCGGCGCAGGATATAGCGGAGCGAAAGCCGCAGCTTCTTGTGATGGATCTTTTGCTGCCGGGACTTGACGGCTTTGGCGTGCTCGAGCAGGCGGCGAAGGACAAGGTGCAGATGAAGACAGTTGTCGTCTCGGCTCTTTATCGCGATCAGATCGTGTCGCAGGCGATGAGCCGCGGCGTATCGTTCTTCATGCCCAAGCCCTGCGAGCTGACCTCGCTTTTAGACCAGATGCGCCGCGCGGTCAACGAGGGTGAGGAGAGCGAGGACGAGTCGCAGGCGCTTGAGCGCGAGGTCACGGCAGTGATCCACGAGGTCGGTGTGCCCGCGCACATCAAGGGCTATCAGTACGTGCGCGAGGCCATCGTCATCGCCGTGCAGGACATGGATGTCATCAACGCCGTGACAAAGGTGCTCTATCCCGAGGTCGCGCGCCGCTACAGCACCACGCCCTCGCGCGTCGAGCGCGCGGTGCGCCATGCGATCGAGGTCGCATGGGACCGCGGCGACCTTGAGACGCTCCAGCGCTATTTTGGCTACACGGTATCCAACACGAAAGGAAAGCCGACCAACAGCGAGTTTATCGCCATGATCGCGGACCGCATCCGTTTACAACGGAAGATCTATAGGGTGTGAAAAGCGAAAGACGTAAAGAGCCACGGAGAGATACTCCGTGGCTCTTTTAATAAGAGGTTTATGACTTATCACTTGCAGTGAACGCAAATGACAGCTCAGGGTCGGAAAGAATGACGACAGAGAAAGTATCGTCACTGACAAAAGCATATCCAAAAGCCGAGGCGTCAGGATCATCCGAAGCTTTTACATCATAACAATAGCCGGCAAGCTTTTCACCATCATTCACAGCTTTTGTTTTCTCGGGACTGTAAGTTAAGTAGAAGGATAAATCAGAAATGGAGCGTTCTGAGAATGAAATTGTAGCCGCACCACCCTTTTTAACGGTGCAGGTAAAGCCACCGAGATTTTTTGCGCGGATGGTATCGCCTCCATTTTCCAGAAATACTCCGTTCCAGCTGCCGACGATACGCTTTCCCGCTTTTGCGGCAATGTTGCTTTGGAACAGGCTGCTGTTGGCAAGAGCCACGGCGACAAGCAGAAGTGCGAGCACGGAAACGAGGAGAACGGCCTTCTTTTTCTTCGGCTTTTTGCCGCTGGCGGGGATGGGAGCTTCCTCTGCGGGGGTGATCTCCGCAGGTGCGGAATCTGCTTCAGGCGCGGCCGTTTCAATTTTTTCGCCGCAGTTCATACAGAAGACAGCGTCTTCCGGAATCGGGCTGCCGCATTTGGGACAAATGTTCATCTTAAATCTCCTTAACTGACTTCTTTTATGTATAGCCGGATGTTAGAGTAGCTGATATCCTTTTTGTGCATGATCTCAAATCGCTGGGAATCACCGGCGTCCAGGTCCGTGCCGTTTGTCCAGTCGGTGTCGACGACATTTCCGCTGCGGTCCAAAAATTTGACGCCGATCTCATAGTAGCGGACATCTTTGGAGCTGGTGTTTTTCACGGTCCCTTCGATATAGAGATAGTTTCGGCTCGTCCGCGTTGTCCAGTCGGACAAAATGGTCAAGTCGCCGGTCGTAGGGGTACTCAGATATTCTTGAAGCGCACGATCGTATTTGCTCTGCTCGATGGCGTTCTTTTGCTTTTGACCTGCGAGAGCTCGTGTACCGAGCCGCCGACGATCAGCAAAGCAGCGGCGATACAAACGATGAGCAGGGCGTTTCGCTTAGAAATTTTTGGCGCGGAGGGAGATAGCCTTTCACCGCAGTCGGGACAGAAAACAAAGCTGTCATCGTATTGCTTGGAGCATTTTTTGCTGCCTTCTGCAAAGGCGGTGCCGCATTTGGGACAAAACATAAGATATTCCTCTCTCTCCTAAATATGTGGAAGACTCGACACAGGAGCCTTCCTCTGGAAAGAATATAGCGCTTGCCAATTAAACTATACATATAATGATAATTAAATATCATTTTAGGCAACTTATAATGAACGAAAAAGGCGGGAGTTCATTATGATTTGTGACAGAATAAAGCAATTACGGGAGCAGGCGGGCTATTCGCAGGCGCAGCTGGCAAAGCTCTTTCATGTTTCGGCGGACTATCTGCTGGGGCTTACGGCTTCATTGAGCATTGTGCTGGACGGATACACGCAGGAGGAAATTGAGCTGCTTTACAAGTTGATCCGCTATTTTGACGACCAGAAAAAGCAGCGCTGATGCAGAGTACAAAACGATCCCCGTCCGGCGGAACCTTCCGCCGGACGGGGATCGTTGCTTTTTTACTTTTTCTGTTTCTTTTTCATGCGGCGCTCAATGTGCTGCAATCCCCACAGGCACAGCCAGGAGGCGGCGCCGAGGAGCAGCGAGCCAAGCGCAAATTGCTTTTTCTTCATGTCGATATCCTCATGTGTCGCTTTCGCGTAAAACAACGTCTGCGGTGAAGCGCTTGCCGTCGCGCTCGACTAAGAGCTTGAGCGTTTCGCCTGCTTCATGGCGGCGGCGGACACGCAGAAGGTCGGTGGACTTTGTCAACGCTTCGCCGTCGGCCGCTACGATAAGGTCACCCTTCTGGATGCCGGCCTCGTCGCCGGGGCCGCCGGGCGTGACGTCCATCACGCGCAGAGCGGTCTCGCCGCTATCTAAAATGACGGGCGCGATCTGTACCGAGATACCGATCACCACCTCGCCGTGCACCTCGCCGTAGGCGATCAGGTCATTGATCATATAGGCGGTCGAGGCGATGGGAATGGCAAAGCCGAGGCCCTCCACGCTCGTGGTGGAGGACGAGCCCATCTTCATCGTGTTGATACCGACGACCTGACCGTACACGTTGATGAGCGGACCGCCGGAGTTGCCATTGTTGAGCGCGGCATTCGTCTGGATGAGCGTCATCGTCACGCCGTCGACGTACACGTCGCGGTTGATGGCGGAGACGATGCCGTCGGTCAGTGTGCCGCGCAGCTCCACGCCGAGCGGGTTGCCAATGGCGTACACCGGATCGCCGACCGTCAGCGCGTCAGAGTCGCCGAATTCCGCGGCGGGAAGGCCGCTGGCCGCGATCTTGATGACGGCGAGGTCCTTTTCTTCGTCGAGCCCCAAAAGGCACGCACGGTAATCCTCACCCGTGTCGAGCACGACGTAGCACTCCGAGCCGCCCGCGATGACATGGGCGTTCGTGAGGATGTAGCCATCCTCGGTGAAGATGACGCCGGTGCCGACCATGGCGCTGCCGTCGCGGTTGCCGGTGAGCACCGTGACGGTGGAGGGATTGACTTTCTGGTAGATCTCCTGGATCGTCAGCGCCTCGCCGTGGCTTTCGTTGTAGCGGAGCTTGACCTGATCGGTGTTGGGCAGGCGCTTGATGGTCGTTTCGCCATGCTCGCTGTTGTCGTAATAATCCTCGTCATGGCGCTGCTCAAAATCATCGTCGTGATAGGAACGGTGATCGTCGAATGCGCCGCCGAGCCACAGCGCCGTGACGACGCCGCTGACGAGGAGAAGGCCGAGCATGCAGAAAAGGAAGATCTTAAGCCCTTTCCGCTTTTTGCGCGGTGATGTATGCTTCTTCGGCTGTCCGGGCAGCGGTGTCGGCTGCACGTAGCGCTCCACGATGGGCGTGACGGGCGCTTCATAGCGCAGCACGACCTCCTGCGGCTCGCCGCTCTGGCTGACCGTCGGGGATAACTCCTGATTCTCGTGATCCATAGCGTGTTTCTCCTGTTGAGACTTACTGCGCGGTCTGCCCGCCGGCGAGCGTCACGCTGAAGGTGAACGTCGTCAGGCCGTTTTCGCTTGTGACGGCGATGTGCTCCTTGTGCTGGTCCAGAATGGTTTTGACCACGTAGAGCCCGAGGCCCACGCCGTCCTTATCCTCGGAGCGGGATTTGTCGCTCTTGTGGAAGCGCTCGAACAGCAGCGGAATCTCCTCGGCGGGGATGGTGTCGCCCTCGTTGCGAACCGAGATCAGCGCCTTGCCGTTGAGCGTCGTCACGCCGAGGTAGAGCGCAGAGCCCTTGCGGGCGAATTTTGCCGCATTTTCGAGCAGGTTGTAGATGACCTGCGTGATGAGGTCGTTGTCGCCGAGCACCATGATGCCGCTGTCGGGAATGTCGGCGTCGACATCGAGCCCGCGGTCGGTGATCTTCTTCTCCATCGAAATGAGCACGCGGCGCATGCTCTCGCACACGTCGAACGGCGCCTTCGTGCGCGTCAGGTCGCGCGACTGGAGCTGCGAGACCTCAAGCATGCGGCGCACGAGGCGGGACAGACGCCGCGCCTCATCCGAGATGATGCGCAGGTACTCCTTTTCCTGCTCGGGCGGGATCGTGCCGTCTAAGATGCCGTCGGTGTAGCCTGCGATGGTCGTCATCGGGGTCTTTAACTCATGGGAGACGTTCGCGATGAACTCGCGGCGCTGGCGTTCGGTCTCCTGTAAGGAGTCCGCCATGTTGTTGAACGACTCGGCGAGCTCGGAGATCTCCGTCACACCCTCGTAGTTGTGCATGCGCACGTCGAAATTGCCCTCGGCGAAGCGTCGTGTCGCCTCCGCCATCTCGTGGATGGGGCGCGACTGGCGCATGCTGACCCACGCGCTCACGACGAACGAGAGCAGCAGTACCGTCACCGCCGTCATGAAAAACAATCCGATGAACGTGCGCCACATCGTCGTCAGCGCCCGCGCGCCGGTCACCGCCAGCACAAAGCCGACGGTTGCGCCCTCGCTCACGATCGGCACGCCGACGACGAAGTGCGTGTCCTCATAGATGTCGCCGAGTGTGGTGCGCACGGCGTAGGTGTCATCGCTCATCGCGCCCTCGGCCACGTCCTGCGGCACGGTCAGCACGCGGTTGACGAGAGTTGTATCGGTCGTCAGCAGCAGGTTGCCGTCCGAGTTGCAGATGAGAAATTCTGCATCCGTCACGTTCGAAGCGAAGTCTGCCAGCTCACGCAGCCCTGTGAGAGAGCCGTTTTCCATGTAGGACGACACCATGTGCGACACGACCGTCGCCTTGCTCTGCATCTGCTCGCTGCGCTCATCGATGGCGTAGGAATACGTCAGCGCGAAGAACGCGCTGCCGAGCAGCGCAAGCGTCAGCATGACGACGCTTGCCGTGAGCAGAAAATTCTGCCAGTAGATCGTGCGGCAGCGGGTCTTGACCTTTTTGAGCGTCCAGCGCTTTTTCTGTGTTTTCTCTTTGTTTTCTTCCGGCATACTGAATTACTTCACTTCGAATTTATACCCGACGCCCCAGACGGTCTTGAGCGCCCACTGGTCGCTGACGTTTTCGACCTTTTCGCGGAGCCTCTTGACGTGTACGTCTACCGTGCGCGAATCGCCGAAGTAGTCGAAGCCCCACACCTCGTCAAGCAGCTGGTTGCGCGTGTAAACGCGGTTCGGCGTGGCGGCAAGGTGGTAGAGAAGCTCCAACTCTTTGGGCGGCGTGTCGATCTTCTTGCCGTCGACGATGAGCTCGTAGGAGTCGAGGTCGATGATGAGCTTGTCGAACGTGAGGCGCTTGTGCGTGTCCTCGGGGATCTCGCTGCGGCGCAGCACGGCGTTGATGCGCGCAAGCAGCTCCTTCATTTCAAAGGGCTTGACAACATAGTCGTCCGCGCCCATCTCAAGGCCGTGGATGCGGTCGTTGACCTCGCCCTTGGCGGTGAGCATGATGATCGGGCACTTAGACGTCTCGCGGATCTTGGCGCATACGCCCCAGCCGTCGAGCACGGGGAGCATCACGTCGAGCAGCACAAGGTCGGGCTCTTTTTCCTTAAATTCCTCCACGGCCTTGCCGCCGTCGGCGGCGATGCGGACGTCGAAGCCCTCTTTGTCGAGATACATCTTAATGAGGTTGGAAATATTATTGTCGTCCTCCACGACAAGAATATTGCGTGCCATGCTGGTTTCCTCCTTCACACAAGCGTGTGTCTTTCTTCTGTGTTACTGTTTATTATACGCAAAACTGTGCGTGTTTCCTGAACAATTTGTAAAACCGTCACGCGTCCTTTGTGACCGCGAGCTCGTTGAGCGCCGTGATGAGACGCGAGGACGAGCGGAGGCGAGAGAGCAGCGTGCTCCAATCTGCCTGCACGGCGGTGTCAGCGCCGAGATAGGCGATGCACCCGCCGGAGCGGGCCTGACGCGCGATGCCGCTGGCGGCCTGCGCCGCGGTGGGAAGACCGCCGCTGTAATCCAGGTCAAAGTCAATGGGGCAGTAGCCCGCGGCGCGCACGGCGCGCAGCGTTTTGTCCGACGCGCCGTAGAGCGCGACGAGCCGCGCTTTTTCGTTGCACGCGGCCCATAGCGCGTTGTTTGCGCGCTCGATCGCGCTGACCGTGCGTGAGCTGCCGCCGGAAGCGTCGATGCGCAGCGCGGCGGCGTTGCCGCTGATGACGACACGGCGCAGCAGATCGCCGAGCGAGGAAAGCTGCTCTTCCGAGAAGAGAAACGTCGCCGTCGCGTTGTCGCTTGCGAGCGTGTCGAGCAGGGTGTTTGCGCTCTCTTCGTCCGTCACACGCAGCGCGAGACAGACAAGGTCGCGGTCGCCGTCGGTGTTCTGATCCGGTGTGTTGCCGGGATCATTCGACTCGCTGTGCGTCTTCATATATTCGTTGTAGCGCTGCTCCATGGACATAGCCGCGGCGTCGATGAACTTCGCGTCGGAAAGCACGACCGTATCACTCTTGACGCGGACCAGGTAACCATAGGTCACGCGCGTGTAGCTATAATCGAGCGAGAAAAACTGCGTCAAAAGGTCGAGCGGCAGGAACACAACGTCGCTGCGCACGATGGCAGGACCGCTGTACTGGCGGTCGTTCTGGTCGGCGACGGTGCCGGCGGCGAAGTTGAACGTCAGTGCGCTGCCCTGCCGGTAGACGACGGCGGTGCTCTTGTCGCGGCTGCGGGAGTAGAAAAGGCCCAAGTCCGTGCCGGTGACGACTGTGGAGGGGATATACAGCCGCCCACCCGACCAGAACGGCATCGTCTCATCGCTCAGATCGGGCAAAAGTTGGTCGTTGACGGCGGTGAAATAGACAGTCGTCTCGGCCCTCGTTTCGCTGGGGGTGAGGGAGAAGACCATCAGCAATACAAGCAGCAGACACAAAAAACGCTTGCTCTTCATTTCTCCCGCCTCCTTGCGTATTTTATCTTAATATTATAGCAATTTTTCCACCGCTTTGCAATATCCGCGATGCCTCAGCCGTCATAATAGCCGACGGTGGTGTTCGAAAAATAGTGCTGCACGATTTCCTCGGCGGAAAGGCCCTGCTTGGCGAGGATATTTGCGCCGTACTGGCTCATGCCGACACCGTGGCCGTAGCCTGTGACGTGGAAGGTAAAGGCATTGTCCTTGTATTCCACGGTGAACGACGGCGAGCGCAGCGAGAGAATCGTGCGCAGGTCATTGCCGCGCAGCTTGACGCCGCCGACCGTGACGGAGGCGACATAGTCCGAGTCGTTTCGTACGATATCGCGGATCCATCCCTCGGGGCTGCCGGAGAGGTCGGCGTCCGGCTTGGCGGCGAGGATGAGAGACTTGAATTCCGCTGCCGTGAACGTTGCGACCGAGTAGTAGTTCGGTACGAGCTCTTCCGTCTCGGGGCTATCGACCTTTTGGAGATACGGCAGATCGTTCATCCACACGTCGCCTGCGCCCTGCGTGCTGCCGTCGGCAGACGAGAAGAACACGGCGAGGATGGGCGCGCCGCCATACAAGATGACCTCGCCGTCCGTTTCGCTCACGGCGCGTGCGAGCTTTTCCTCATAGTAGACGGCCATGCTGCCCCAGTTGGCTGCGGCCTGTTCGGCATTTATGTACGCCTTGCAGCAGGTGTGATCGTCGCAGGCGTCGGCGTCAGGGTGGTTCGCGCTGCCGCCGCCGCGGATGCGATAGAGCGTGTAGGTGCGCGCGGCGATGGCCTGCGCCTTGAGCGCCTCCTCCTCAAACGAGGCGGGCATTTCCGCGCGCAGCACGCCGAGAAGGTATGTGCCCATGTCCATCTCCTGGACCTCGCCCTGAATTTGGACGCGCAGCGTTTTTGCGCTGTCGCGCTCGCCGGGGGCGGCGATCTCACCGCTCGGCAGGGGAGATTCCGAGCCGTCCTGTGTGTTTGGCGTGTCGTCAAAGCGGCCTGCCGCCGCCCAGGCGAGGATCCAGATGAGGCCGATCAATAATATCGTGATGCGAAGAAGCTGTTTCAAGGCGTGTTCCTCCCTGCGGCCCACGGCCGCGATGCTTAAGTGACAGTGTTTTTATCAGTGTATGACCGACTTGTCCGCAAAATGATTCATGGACAAACGGGGATGAGTGTGCTATCATCAATAAATAGATGTTTTCCGGCGCTGTGCGCGCCGTATTCCGGAAAAAGAAAGGGTTCGGTTTTGTGAAAATTCTTCATTGGCTTTTGCTGGTGCTTTTTTCTGCGGCAGCGGCGCTGGCACGCCTCCGCCTGCTGGCAGTCGGCTTTGACGCGGACGGACTTCCCGTCCCGATGGACTTAAACACGATGGTGCTGCCTGCGGTGCTCGTCGTCGCAGCGGTCATCGCGGTCATTATGGCGCGGCGCTATCCCGCTCAGCGCGAGCTGTGCGGCAGCATGGACCTCTACTTCGCCTTTGACCGCTCGACGCTTGCGGTCTTGCTGATGGTGCTCGGCAGCTTTGCCCTGATCGGCTCGGCGGTGTGCTCGTTGGTGTTCTCGCTCCGCACGACGCTTACGATGATCCTGTCCGTTTTTCTGGCAGTCGGCGCGGCATGCCTGCTGTACGCTACGACCGCGCTGCGCCGCAAGGCGGAGTTCCCAGGCGTTGCGCTGCTCGTGCCTGTGTGCGCGATGGTGCTTGCGCTGATCCTCTTCTACCGCGAGCACGCGGCGGATCCGATTCTGCGTCATTACTATGTCGAAACGCTGGCGCTCGCGGCGCTGACGGTGCTGCTGCTCGAATTTGCGGCCTTTGCTTTCCGCGGCGGCGCGCCGCGGCTGCTGATGCCCGCGAGCACGATGAGCGTCATCCTTTGCGCGGCGGCCTTGGCCGCGCGCCCGACGCTTGCCGAGATCCTCTTCTACGCCGGCGGCGCGTGCATCGCGCTCGGTATCGGTGCGGCGGCGGACTTCGATCCGTGACGCCATCCTACATCAGAATATAACGAAAAAGGACGCCTCACGGCGTCCCTTTTCTTATAAGATGGAAGATTGGATGAAAAGAAGCTATTGTCTCTTGCAAGGATTAAGATAAAGGACGCATGTTAACAAAGTTCGAGGGAAAGTGTTACAAAAGTGTTAAATAGAAAGAGAATCCGGAAACCCTTGCAAATCAAGGAAAATCCTTGCGCCACAGTCGTTTGCAGCTTGCACGGGACTGTGCAAGACTGTGCCAAACTGTCGATATCTCGGACGCAGTAATGACGCAGTAGCAATTCCTGACCGGCGGTCAAATGACGCGCGAAAGCGAAATCACTTTACGAACGCAGCGTGCGGAAAAAATCGGCCAGCACGGCGCGGCATTCGTCTTTCAGAATGCCGCCCACGAGCGCGGGGCGGAAGGGAAAGCGCTCCATAAAGAGGTTCAGCACGCCGCCGCAGGCGCCCATCGCCTCGTCGCGCGCGCCATAGTAGACGCGCGGGATGCGCGCGTTGACGATCGCGCCCGCGCACATCGGGCAGGGCTCGAGCGTCACGTAGAGCGTGCAGCCGTCGAGCCGCCAGGAGCGCAGACGTTCATTTGCCTGTGCGATGGCTTCCATCTCTGCGTGCGAGGAGGTGCGCTGCAGTTCCTCACGCCGGTTGCGGCCTCGGCCGATGATCTCGCCGTCTTTGACGATGACACAGCCGACGGGCACCTCGCCCTCCTGTGCGGCCTCGCGCGCGAGAGACAGCGCCTCGCGCATATAATCTTCATGCTCCATACTTGGCTCCTTGTTTGAAAAGAGGAATATTTGTCCACACTTTCCATACACTGACATTGCAGAGGTATGGGAGGGCGAAAACATGCGAAAGGTCAATTTGCTGCGCTGTAACGTCGCGCGCGATGCATCCATGCAGGACTTGTTCAGCGAGCTGCGCGACACGCGTGTCGCGCTGTCGCAGGCGTACGCGCGCTTCAACGCGGTCTGCGCGCCGGAGCTCGTCGACGCCTGCGTGTATGAGATCAACGCCGAGCTCTCACGCTATGACTACCTGCTGCGCCAGATCAAGGAGCGCAGCGGCGAAGCCGTGTACAAAACGTGCAGCGAGGGGGTCGCAAAATGGGGATAACGGAAAAAATACTGCTTGTCCTGTTTGCCGTGTTTGCGCTGCTCGCGGTGCTCAGGCTGTTCGCCGCGCCGTTGAAGCTCGCGGGCAAGCTGCTCGTCAACACGCTGCTCGGCTTTGCGCTGCTCGGCATTCTAAGCGCGCTCGGCGTGCTCGCCAAGCTGTCGCTGGGGCTGAATCTCTTCAACGCCCTCGTCATCGCCGTCCTCGGCGTGCCGGGCCTCGCACTGCTGATCTTGCTGAGGCTGGTGTTTATTTAATGTACATAGAACAAAAGCCTCGCAGAGTTTCGTGCCTGCAGGCACGAAAAAATTTTAATCGTTTTTTGCCGCGACATGTGCGTGGCAGAAAACACTTTGCGCGAAGCGTGTGTCGAATTGGCCTCTTTCAGCGGCCAACCGAGGCACAAAGCGCAGTGAAATATTCTCGGAAAAGTGACAACGTCACTTTTCCGAATTTTTTGTATCCCAGCCGTACAGCGGATACCGCTGCATCGCGCCAAAGAGCTTCTGCTTGAGGTCTGGGTAGCGCTCGGAGAGCGACTCGATGAGCTCTTTGACCTCCTGACGGCGCGTTTCACCGTTGGCAGGGCAGGGATTGTGCACGATGGGAAGATCGAGCTTTGCCGCGACATTGCGCACCTGCTGCTCCTTCACATAGAGCAGCGGGCGGATCTGCGTCACGTTCGAGCGGCTCAGGTATGTCACGGGCTGGAAGCAGCCGATGCGGCCCTCAAAGAGGAGATTCATCAAAAGTGTTTCGACCGCGTCGTCGTAGTGGTGGCCGAGCGCGATCGTTTTGATGCCGTGCTCGTTCATCGCGGTCGAAAGCGCACCGCGGCGGAGCTTGGCGCACAGCGAGCAGGGATTTTTCTCCTTACGCTCCAAAAACACGATCTCGTAGATCGGCACGTTTGCGCGGATGTACTCGACACCGAGCGCCGCGCAATAGTCGGCCACGGCATCAAAGCTCATGCCCGGCACACCCGTTTCGACCGTGATGGCCACGACCTTGAACGGCTTCTGGTAGAATTTGGAAAGGCGCGCGAGCGCGGTGAGCGTGACGAGCGAGTCCTTGCCGCCGGAGACGCCGACGGCGACCGTCTCGCCCTCCTGGATCATGTCGTAGTCCGTAACGCAGCGGCGCACGAGGCCCAAGATTTCCTGCATAGGTACAGCTCCTTGCGAAAAATAAAAGAATTTCGATTTTGCGATTTGAGAAATTGAGAGATAATCAAAGAAAACGAGAGGATTTACGAGCATTGCTTGCGCTAAATTAAAATGGTGTTGACATTCTCGCGCCCAAATGCTATAAATAAACTCGTTCCGATTTTACCAAGGGACAACAAAAATGTAAAGCACAAGCTTTCATTCATAGATCAATATGGAGGAAACACACCATGTCCACTTTTATGGCGAACAAGGGCAACATCGAGCGTAAGTGGTACGTCATCGATGCTGCCGGCAAGCCCATGGGCAAGACCGCCGTTGCTGCGGCTGATCTGCTCCGCGGCAAGCGCAAAGTCACCTACACCCCGCACGCCGACTGCGGCGACAACGTCATCATCATCAACGCTTCCAAGGCCATCCTCACCGGCAACAAGATGGAGCAGAAGTACTATCGTACGCACTCCGGCTGGATCGGCGGTCTGAAGGAGACCAAGTATCGCATCCTCATGCAGGAGAAGCCCGAGCTTGCGATGCGCGTGGCTGTGCGCGGCATGATGCCCCGCAACACCGTGACCAAGGACTCCCTGAAGCGCCTGCACATCTACGCTGGTGACACCCACGAGCAGCAGGCCCAGAAGCCCGAAGCCTACGAAGTCTAAGGAGGAAGAGAAGAATGTATCAGTCCAAGAAGCCTTATCTGTACGGCACCGGCCGTAGAAAGTCCTCCGTCGCCCGCGTTCGCCTCTTCCAGAACGGCACCGGCGCTATCACCATCAACGGCCGCGACATCGACGAGTATTTCGGTCTCGAGACCCTGAAGATGGTCGTCCGTCAGCCCCTCGCCGCTACGGAGGAGCTCGGCAAGGTCGACATCGTTGCCACCGTCGAGGGCGGCGGCGTGTCCGGTCAGGCCGGCGCTCTGCGTCACGGCGTGGCCCGCGCCCTGCTGCTGGTCAACCCCGAGTACCGCACCGTCCTGAAGAAGGCCGGCTTCCTCACGCGCGATCCTCGTATGAAGGAGCGCAAGAAGTACGGTCTGAAGGCCGCCCGTCGCGCACCTCAGTTCTCCAAGCGCTAATTTGCTGAAAATCCCCGAAACTCAAGGGTCTCGGGGATTTTTTCTTTGTGAGGATATGCCTCTTTTTGCCGCTGAAGGCCGTAAAGGTTTGGGTTTACTTAGAGGTTTTTTGAGGTTACCGAGTTGCTTTCAGGTTACTAATGAGGTTACTAGGAGAGTATTCAGTAAATCGAAGATGCAGCATAAAGAAAGACGCATTCTTTCGAATGCGTCCTTCTTTATGCCAAAATAGAAAGGGAAAGGCCGTCAGCCTTTCCCTTTTTTTGCTTTAACGGCAATATTTTTCAATATAAGCGTTCTGGCACTTGATGATGATCTTGATGGCTTCCTCGCGGCCGAGGACGTCGCTGACGACGGTCTCCTTGCCCTCCAGGCTCTTGTAGACGCGGAAGAAGTGGCGGATTTCGCTTGCCACATGGTTCGGCAGTTCCGAGATGTCCTGATAGGTGTTGTAGGTCGGATCCTGGAAGGGAATGGCAATGATCTTTTCATCGAGACTGCCGCTGTCCTCCATCGAAATAACGCCGATGGGGTAGCACTCCACGAGGCTCAGCGGGCGGATGCATTCAGAGCAGAGAACCAGAACGTCCAGCGGGTCGCCGTCGTCCGCCCAGGTGCGGGGGATGAAGCCGTAGTTGGCGGGATAGTGAGTCGAGGTGTAGAGAATTCGGTCGAGACGCAGCGCGCCGGTCTCTTTATCCATCTCGTACTTGTTTTTCGAGCCCTTCTCGATCTCGATGACCGCGAAAAAGTCCTCAGGGCGCACGCGCGCCGGTGCAATATCATGCCAAAGATTCATAATAGTTCTCCCTTCGTGAGAAATGGTATTGAGAAAACGCGCAGAAGTACGCTTCTGCGCGCTTTCGCTGACGAAAATTATTTGCTCAGTGCCTCGTCGATGCTCTTCGCGCCGAGCTTGCCGGCGCCCATGGCGAGGATGACGGTGGCAGCGCCCGTGACGGCGTCGCCGCCGGCGTAGACGTTCTGATGAGAGGTGAGACCGGCCTCGTTCACGACGATGCCGCCCTTGCGGTTGACCTCAAGACCCGGGGTGGTGTTCTTGATGAGCGGGTTCGGCGTGGTGCCGAGCGACATGATGACGCAGTCGACCGGCAGATCGTGTTCGCTGCCGACCTTTTCGATCGGGCGGCGGCGGCCGGAGGCGTCAGGCTCGCCCAGCTCCATCTCCACGCAGGTCATGGAGGAGACATAGCCCTTCTCGTCGCCGTTGATCTTGACGGGGTTATTGAGCGTCTTGAAGACGATGCCCTCTTCGATGGCATGCTCGACCTCTTCGTGACGGGCGGGGAGCTCTTCCATGCCGCGGCGGTAGACGACGTACACGTCCGCGCCCAGGCGCTTGGAGCAGCGCGCGGCGTCCATGGCGACGTTGCCGCCGCCGACGACGGCGACTTTCTTGCCCTGAAGCGGCATGATGGGCGTGTCGGAGCCGTCCTTATAAGCCTTCATCAGGTTGATACGGGTCAGGAACTCGTTGGCGGAGTAAACGCCGCAGAGGTTCTCGCCGGGGATGTGCATGAACATCGGAAGACCCGCGCCGGAGCCGATGAACACGGCCTCGAAGCCGTACTCGCTCATCAACTCGTCGATGGACACGACGCGGCCGATGACCATGTTCGTCTCGACCTTGACACCGAGGGCCTTCAGGCCATCGACTTCCTTCTGCACGATGGCCTTGGGAAGTCTGAACTCGGGGATGCCGTAGACCAGCACGCCGCCGGCAAGGTGGAGCGCTTCAAAAACGGTGACATCGTAGCCCTTCTTGGCAAGGTCGCCCGCGCAGGTGAGGCCGCTGGGGCCGGAGCCGATGACCGCGACCTTGTGGCCGTTGGGCGCGGGCTTGGCGGGTGCTTCCTGGACATTGGCATTGTGCCAGTCGGCGACAAAGCGTTCAAGGCGGCCGATGCCGACAGGCTCGCCCTTGATGCCGCGGATGCACTTCGATTCGCACTGCGTCTCCTGCGGGCAGACGCGGCCGCAGACGGCGGGCAGGGAAGAGGTCTCATGAATGACCTGATAGGCGCCCTCGTAGTCCTTTTCGGTGATCTTCTTGATGAATTCGGGGATCTTGACCTGCACCGGGCAGCCGGAGACGCAGGGATGGTTCTTGCAGTTTAAGCAGCGGGCTGCTTCGTCGAGCGCCTGCTCCTCGGTATAGCCGAGGGCAACCTCCAGAAAGTTCTTGTTGCGGACGTTGGGCTCCTGCGAGGGCATTTCGTTCTTCTTCAGACTCATGTTAGGCATATTACTGAACCTCCTTGCTGAACAGGTTGCAGGTCTCTTCGTATTTGTGGCGCTCCCAGTCGAAGTACATCTTGCCGCGCTTGAGACTCTCGTCCCAGTCGACCTTGTGACCGTCGAAGTCCGGGCCGTCGACGCAGGCGAACTTCGTCTCGCCGCCGACGGTGAGGCGGCAGCCGCCGCACATGCCGGTGCCGTCGACCATGATCGGGCTCATGGAAACGGTGGTGGGGATGCCGTAGGGCTCGGTGGTCTTGGACACGAATTTCATCATGATGGCAGGGCCGATGGCGAAGATCTCGTCATACTGGTTGCCCGCGTCGATGAGCGCCTTGAGCGCATCGGTGACAAGACCCTTCTCGCCGTAAGAGCCGTCGTCCGTCATCAGCTTCAAAACGCTGGACGCCGCGCGGAACTTGTCCTCAAGAATGACGAGGTCCTTATTCTTGAAGCCGACGACCGCGTGGACTTCCGCGCCGCAGTCGTGGAACTTCTTCAAAACGGGGTAAGCGATGGCGCAGCCGACGCCGCCGCCCACGACGCAGACCTTCTTCTTGCCTTCGGTCTCGGTCGGGCGGCCCAGCGGGCCGACAAAGTCCTGAATGTACTCGCCCTCGGCTTTATGTCTGAGCTTTTCGGTGGTGGCACCGATCGTCTGCACGATGATGGTGACGGTGCCCTTCTCACGGTCGAAGTCGTGGATGGTGATGGGGATGCGTTCACCGTTTTCATCGACGCGCAGGATGATGAACTGGCCGGGCTCGGCCTTCTTTGCCACCATCGGCGCCTCGATCTCGTAGAGGGTCACGGTGGGCTTGAGCGCTTCTTTCTTCACGATGCGATACATGAATGATTCTCCTTTTTGTTGAGATTCAGCGCCGTGCCGTCCGGGGAGAACGGCAGGCGGGATTCCTGGACGCAGCGCCGGGAATATGGAATGATGCTATATTTATATCATGAAAGTTTTCTTGCGTCAATGAATATCAAAATTCTGACGATGCAGGAAAACTTGCATTTACGAAAAATACTTGCAAAAAACTAAAGCAGCGTCACGCTGCGGCCCTCGGTGCTGATGAGGTCCTCCTCGCGCATCTTGCGCATCTCGCGCATCATGGCGCTGCGGTCGGCGCTGATGTAGTCGGCAAGCATGCTGAGGGAAAACGGCAGGGGGAACGTCCGGCTGCCGTGCTCGTCGGCGAGCTGCTCGAAAAAGCACAGCAGCTTTTCGCGGATGGAACGGCAGGCGAGCACCTCGACCCGGCGGCTCAGATGCAGGGACTTTTTCGAGAGCAGTTGGAAGAGGTTCGTTACGACCTGACTGTGGCAGGCGCAGGCGTTTTCGCAGCGCTTTGTGATCTGGTCATAGCGCATGAAGATGACGCGGCAGTCCTCGCGGCACTCGATGAGCGCGCTGCCGTCGCGAAAGCCGGTGAACGCCAGCTCCTCGCCAAAGACGCTGCCCTCGTCCATGTTTTCAAGCACGGTGTGGTTGCCGTCGGCGTGCAGGCGCAGAAGCACTGCGCTGCCCGAGAGCAGCACGCCGATCATATCCTGCTGCTCTCCGCAGGTGAGGATGGTCTGTCCTGCGCTGAAGCGCTGCTCGTAAGCGCTGAAGCAGCGCAGCATATTTTCGCACGATGCTTCGTCCACACCTGTAAACAGTGCGGAATCGCGGCAGTCCATCGCTCTCCCTCCCGTAAGGCCTGCTGCTTTACCGGTGCAGCGCAGCCGTTGACCTATTGCATTATCATATACCAGAGAGGAAAAAAAGTAAATGACAATTTCGCGAAAAAATCGGACAAAAAAGCGTGCGATCCCTGTAAAAAAGCATCCGCCTTATTTGGCGGATGCTTTGTCCTTGGTTTTGCGCGCATAGTCGTAAAACACCTGCGCAATGGGCGATAAAATGCTGTTTTTGTGCTTGACGATATAGAGCTGGCGGCGGAAGCGCGAGTCGGGGAAGGGGAAGGCGAGAAGCTTTCCGAACTGAACATAGTCCTGCGCGGCGCTCTGCGCGATGAGACCGACGCCGAGACCCTCGCTGACCATCTGCTTGACGCTCTCGGTCGAGCGGATCTCGACCGCGGTGCGCAGCTGGGCGATGTCGATGCCGAGCTCATTTAAGAGTTCCTTGCCCGCCTGATACGTGCCGCTGCCCTTTTCGCGGCTGATGAACGTCTCTTCCTTGAGCTGCTCGATGGGGAAGGGCTTGCCCGCAAAGGCCTGATACTTTTCGGTGTTCGGCGTGATGAGCACCATCGGGTCGTTGGCAAAATCCTGATAGACGCATTTGTGGCTCGCCACCATCGTGCCGCAGAAGCCGATCTCCACGCTGCGCGTGGCGACGAGCTCCACGACCTTGGGACTGTCCTCCATCTGGATATTGAAGGTGATGTCCGGATAGCGGGCGCGGAAGTCCTGCAAAAGGTGCGGCAGATAATACTGGCTGGGCACCGTGGAGGCCGCGATGGAGATCGTACCCTTCATCTCCTGCGAGAAGTTGCGCAGCGCGATGGCCGCATTCTCGCGCACCTGCAGGATCTCCTTGGCGTATTTGTAGAGGAGCTTGCCCGCGTCGGAGGGGTAGGTCTCCTTCGTGGTGCGGACGATGAGCTTGATATTCAGTTTTCTCTCCAGTGCGGAGACGTGCGAGCTGATGGTCGGCTGCGTCAGGTGCAGCAGCTCCGCGGCGCGGGAAAAGCTGCAGTTTTCCACCACGTAGACGAACGCTTCGAGCTCTTTGATATCCATATCAATGTCCATGAAGTTCCCCCGTCAGACAGGCAAAAGCGAAATGTTTTGCGTTGATAGTGCGTTGAATGCTTATTTTTTAACAGTATACACAGTTTAGCGCCGTTTGTCCAGAGAGGGAAACGGCATTTTGCAGGATTTTATGCATTTTTTGCCCGTGCGATGCACCGCGCGGGCAAAAAATGACGACTTACTGCTTGTCCTGCGCCAGCGCCTCGCCCAGCGCGATGGCGAGCTGATCGGGGCAGGAGGTATTCTTGAAGCCGCAGCGGATGCCGCGCATGCGCGCGATGGCATCCTCGGCCTTCATGCCTTCGACCAGGCGCGAAATGCCCTGAAGGTTGCCGTTGCAGCCGCCGATGACCTCTACGCTCTTGATGGTGTGGTCGTCGTTCAGCTCAATGTGCATTTCCTTGGAGCAAACGCCCTTGGTGCGGTAGTTATAAGTCATTTCTATCTCTCCTTTTCTGATAGTCCGCGCCAATCATAGCACATTCGCCCTGCGTTCGCAAGGGATGCACCGAAAAAGGAAAGAAAAAGAAGATGCGGCAATTCGGGGTGGTATTCCGCGAACAACTGTGCTATAATTATCCTGTTAGAATATTGCCATTACAGAACAAAACGCAAAAGGAGTTGTTTTTTATGTCAGTTTTGACCGCCGTTGTTCTCGGCCTTGTGCAGGGGATCGCGGAATTTTTACCGATCTCGTCCTCCGGCCATCTCGCCATCGCGGAGCATTTACTAAGCATCCAGGGCGCGAGCAACGTGCCCGACTTTTTCGACGTGCTGCTCCACCTCGGCACGCTCGTGGCGGTGTTTGCTGCTTACTGGGATGATATCCGCGATATGATCGTGGAGTTTTTCACCGGCATCGGCGACCTTGCCCATCATCGCACGCCGAACCCCGTGCCGCCTGCGCGCCGCCTTATTCTGCTCATCATTGTGGGCACGCTGCCGCTTTTCGTCATGGTGCCGTTTCGCCGTTTTTTCACGGAGCTGAGTGATAATATGTACTTTATCGGCGGCGCGCTGATCGTCACGGGCATCCTGCTCTTCGCGAGCGACCGCGTGCGCCATGGCCGCAAGACGGAAAAGACCGCCACGCTGCTCGACGCGCTGCTTGTCGGCATCGGTCAGGCCATCGCGCTGTGCCCGGGCATCTCCCGCTCCGGCATGACGATCACGGCGGGCTGCTTCACGGGCTTTGAGCGCAAGTTTGCCGTGCGCTTTGCATTCCTGCTCTCCATCCCCGCGGTGTTGGGGGCGAACATCCTGACACTCAAAGACGCGATCGACGCGGGCATCGACTTCTCCAGCGTGCCCGTGTACCTCGTCGGTGTCGTCGTCGCGGCGGTGTCGGGCTATGCGAGTATCCGCCTGCTGCGCTATGTTGCCGACAAGGGCCGTTTCGGCGCGTTTGCCTATTACTGCTGGGCCGCCGGCGTGCTGACGCTGGTGCTTACGATCCTGCACTAATTTTTGATTCTGAGGTGAATCATGGCACAACAGAAGAAAAAAACCACCACAACGAAAAAGAAAACGACGGGTTCGTCCCGCTCCTCGTCTTCCGGCAAGCGCACGGCGAAGAAGAATCAAAAGCGCCCCATCCGCCGCGAGGTCGCGGGCGCAATCCTGCTGGTGCTGGCGCTGTGCCTGGGCTTTAGCTATTTCCAGTCGGGCGCGTGGCTGCTCGATCAGCCGGCGAAGCTGTGCCGGTCGCTCTTTGGCTGGGGCTATTACCTCGTCGCGCCCGCACTGCTGCTGGGGAGCTACATTCTGCTCTTCCACCGTGGGCGGAACGTCGCGTCCTGCCTTGTCGGCACGGCGCTGCTGCCGGTCGTGTTCGGCGCGATCATGCACATCGCCCTCTGCAAAGAGAAGTATGTCAACATGGATGGCATCTTGAAGCTTCTGTGGACGAGCGGCAACGCGCTCGAGTCCGGCGGCGCGGTGTCTGCATCGCTTGCGATCATGCTGGTGCTGCTGGTGAAAAAGGTGCTGGCGATGATCCTGCTCGTTGTGCTGTTCGTCGCGTTTTTGATGATGGCGTTCCGCTTGACGCCTGCCGCCGTGATCGAGGCCGTGCGCTCGCACGAGCGCGTGCCCTATGAGCCAGTGGAGGAAGAGGACCTTCCGCCGCAGCACACCCATGCACCGCGCCGCAGTGCGCCGATCCATACGCCGGACGCCGCCATCGACATTCCGCTCGACGGCGAGGAGCGCGTCATCAGGAAAAATCCCACGGGCGGCTTCTTCCGCAAGAAGTCCGATAATATCAAGAGCCCCGACGAGCTGTTAGCGGGCGGAAGCGCCGCGGAGACGAAGAGCGCCGCACCCGTTTCGCCCGCCGCCGCGCCGTCCGCACCCGCCAAGCCTGTGACGGTGGAGGCCGACGACTTCGACCTGCCGCCGTTTGATACAGCGTCGAGCGCGCCCGCGCCGGTCGTCCCGGCACCCGCACCTGTGATGCACACGCCGTTTGCCGCGCCCACGCCGAGCGTGCAGAGCGCACCCGTCGCCGCAGCCGCAGCAGCAACGACGGTTCCCGCCGTGCTGACCGACAAGCAGGAGGATAAGCTCCGCCGCGCCGAGGTCGATGCCGCGCGCGAGGAGGTCACGCGCGAGATCGAGGGCAGCGACGCGCAGCCCCAGCCGCCTGCATATCAGTATCCGCCCATCACGCTCTTAAAAGAGGGCAGCGTGACGAACGCCGCTGAGGCGGGCGCGGAGCTGCGCAACAACTCCCGCCGCTTGGCGCAGACGCTCACGAGCTTCGGCGTGGACGCCCAGCCGGGCGATGTGGTGCGCGGCCCGTCGGTCACGCGCTATGAGTTCACGCTCAGTCAGGGCGTGAAGCTCTCGAAGATCACAAATTTGCAGGACGATATCGCCCTTGCGCTGGGCGCGAGCGGCGTGCGCATCGCGCCCATCCCCGACAAGATCTCCGTCGTGGGTGTCGAGGTGCCGAACAAGCTCGTTTCGCCCGTCAGCATCCGCACGGTGCTCGAATCCACGGAGTTCACCACCCATCCTTCCACCACGGCCTTCGCCGTCGGCAAGGACATCAGCGGCAAGAACATCGTCGGGAATATCTCGAAGCTTCCGCACGTGCTCATCGCCGGTACGACGGGCTCCGGTAAGTCCGTGTGCACGAACTCGCTGATCGTCTCGATGCTCTATAAGTCGACGCCCGAAGAGGTGCGCTTTATCATGGTCGACCCGAAGATGGTCGAGCTTGCGCCCTACAACGGCATCCCGCACCTGCTCATCCCCGTCGTCACCGACCCGAAAAAGGCTGCGGGCGCGCTGCAATGGGCCGTGTACGAGATGATGAAGCGCTACAAGATGTTCTCCGAGCATAACGTCAAGGACCTTGCCTCCTACAATAAGGTGGCGGAGACGGACGAAACGCTCAAAAAGCTGCCGAGCGTCGTTGTCGTCATCGACGAGCTGGCCGACTTGATGCTCGTCGCGGCGAAGGAGGTCGAAGAGTCGATCTGCCGCGTGGCGCAGATGGGCCGCGCCGCGGGCATGCACCTGGTTATCGCGACGCAGCGTCCGTCCGCGGACGTCATCACGGGCCTGATGAAGGCCAACATCCCGAGCCGCATCGCGTTCGCGGTCGCTTCCGCGATGGAATCGCGCATCATCCTCGACACCGCGGGCGCGGAAAAGCTCGTGGGCCGCGGCGATATGCTCTATGCCCCGCTGGGCGAAGGCAAGCCCAAGCGCGTGCAGGGCTGCTTCATCTCGAGCGAGGAGATCGAGCGCGTGGTCAACTTCGTCAAGGAAAACGGCGAGACGGACTACGACGAATCCGTCATCGACAAGATCAACGCCGCCGTCGCCGAAAAGGAGAAAGGCGGCGGCAAGGGAGGCGGCAATGCCGCGCCTGATCAGAACGCCGCCGACGATGTGGATGAGCTGCTCCCCGCCGCGATCGACGTGGTCATGGAGACGGGTCAGGCGTCCGTCTCGATGCTCCAGCGCCGCTTGAAGCTCGGCTATTCGCGCGCGGCGCGCATCGTCGACGAGATGGAGACGCGCGGCATCGTGGGTCCGTTCGAGGGCTCGAAGCCCCGCCAGCTGCTTATCACGAAAGAGCAGTGGCAGGAGCTCAAGATGAAGGGCGCCTACGGCGCGACGCCGCCGGAAGCGGAAGAGCTTCCGCCGCCGGACGAGGAAAACTGAACAAAGCGAAAGCACCGAAAGCAAAACGGCTTTCGGTGCTTTTTTTGCGCGTCTCGGTTTCCATGCGCACGGGAAGCGCATAGACTGTCGGGGAAGAAAAAATGGGGGAGGAGATCGACATGGCCTATTCCGACAGGGAGCTGCTCGCGCGCCTCATCGAGTGCGAGGCGGGCGGCGAGGGCGAGAATGGGATGAAAGCCGTGGCGAGCGTCGTGATGAACCGCGTGCGCTCGACGGGCGGCGAATACGCGCGCGTGGGGCAGGGCAGCATCCGCAATATCATCTTTCAGCCGGGGCAGTTCGTCTGCGCGAGCGAGACCGAGCGCGGTAGCTACAACCCGCAGAACATCTACAACATGCGCCCGACCGATATCCATTACGAGATCGCGGACTGGGCCATCGCGGGCAACCGATTGAACGGCCTTGGAACGGCGCTGTGGTTCTTTAACCCGTTTTCGCCGTCCTGCCGCGCGAATTTTCCTTCAAATGTGGGGACGTTCGTCATGCGTATCGGCGACCACTGTTTTTATAACCCCACCGCCGCGTATTACGACACCTGAGAAAAGCAAATCAGCAGCAACGGGAAAGGGAGAGGACGTTTTTATGATCCAGATGGGAAAAAGCATGCCGTGCCTTTATGAGCAGATGGTTGCCGTGCCCGCCATGGCGAGCGCGCAGCAGAGCGGCAACAGCAATAATAGCAGCAATAATAGCAGCAATAATAGCAGCAATAATAGCAGCAATAATAGCAGTAATAACAACAGTAACAACAACGCGAGCCAGAGCTATGAGGAAATGCTTGGAGGATCGTCGGGGGCGGGGGGCATGTCGCTCGTGCTGCAGGGCGGCGCGAGCGGGCAGTTCCAGCCCACGCCCGACAAGATCGAAGAGTCGCAGACCGTCGACAAGATGGCCTACAATTCGTGGAAGGGGATGCTCGCGCGCAACATCGGCCGCGCAGTCATCGTGAGCTTCCTCGTCGGTTCGCAGAACACGGTCGTGGCGGTCGGTACGCTACAGGAGGTCGGAAACGACTATATCACGCTGTTCCACCCCGGCCGCAGCGCCTACATTACCGCCGACATCTACTCCATCCGCTTCGTGGAGTTCCCGCAGGGGGACAACGTGATCACACTCAACTAAAAAGGGACGCTTTCGCGTCCCTTCATTTTTGCTTTTGCGTTCGCAGACGCAAAGAATTTTGATCGTCGATCGCCGCGACCAGCGCGTGGCGATCGACACCTCTCGCTCCGCGCGTGTCGCAGCCGCCAGCGGCGGCAAGGCACAAAGCGGAGTGTGGCCTTTCTCAAAAAAGCGGCTTTACCGCTTTTTTGAAGTACTTAGAATCTTCTTCTCCGCCCGCGGTAGCCGCCGTGTGCCGCGCCGCGGCGGCGGTGGCCGTAGCGACGGCGGCGGGAGAACATCGTCACATAGACGACGAGCGCGACGATCAGCAGTACGACCACGATCAACAGAATGCGGACGAGCGGCTTTGCGAAAAAGTCAGACACCCTGCGCTGCGCTGTCAGGAACCACGAGGCCGATACATCGTTCAGCGCTAAGAGGTCCGTCTCGGCGTAGACCTTACCATTGTAGGAGAGCGTCAGCTTGCCGAGCACGTCGCCCGCGGAAACGGGCGCGTCGACCGTGTCGTTCGTGAGCGTCACGGTGCGCTCAAGCATGTCGGGCTCGACATTGTCGGGCAGCAGGCAGGCGATATCCTTCGCCGCGTGGGTCGAAACGTAGCTCGCCTCGCTCGAAAGCGCGACGGGCACCTCCTGCACAAGGTCGGAGGAGGAGAGAATGTCGCGGAGGACAAAGTTGTCAAAGCCCCAGTCGAACATGCGCGACGTTTCGGAGAAGCTGCGCGTCTGGATGGTCACACCGTCCTCGAGCGTCACGCGCTCTGCGCCCAGCACCACGCTGATCATGTGGCGGCTGCCGCGCAGGGCGGACGAAATGAGGCAGTAGCCCGCCTCGGGTGTCGAGCCGGTCTTGATGCCCTGCGCGTCGCGGTACACATAACCGCGGGCGCGCCAGTTGGAAATGAGAAAGTTCGTCGAATGCAGCTCACGCGGCTTGTCGGTCATGTTCGTGGCGGGCACGGTGTAGCTCTTGGAGTTGCAGATCTCCATGAATTTGTCATGCTTCAGCGCCTCGCGCGTGATGAGGTAGAGGTCCCACGCGGTCGTGTAGTGCTGGGAATTGTGAAGACCCGTGGCGTTGGCGAAGTGCGTGTGCTCGCAGCCAAGCTCCGCCGCGCGCTCGTTCATGCGCGCGACAAAGGCGTCGACCGAGCCGTAGAGCGTTTCGCCCAAAATGTTGCACGCCTCGTTCGCCGAGACGATGAGCATGCAGTTGAGCAGCTGCTCGACCGTCATCGTTTCGCCGGGGACGATGTTCGCCGTGCTGCCGTCGCTGGACAGCCCCTCGAATGCCGATTCCGTCGCGGTGACGGAGTCGGTCAGCGCGATCTTGCCCTCGTCGATGGCTTCAAACACCAGCAGCGCGACCATCACCTTTGTGAGCGACGCGGGGAAGTTCTCCTGATGGGCGTTTTTCTCATAGAGAATTTCGCCCGTGTCGGCCTCGATGAGAAGGCCGGCCTTCGCGTCGAGTGTGAAGTCCTCATAGGCGTCAGCGCTCGTGAGCGAAAAGAGCGGGAGCAGGAGCGCAAAAGATAAAAAAAGTGAAAACAAGCGGCGTTTTTTCATGGAAATATACCTCGTTGTATGATACAATCAAATATAGAATACAGTGAAGAGGAGCGCGCCGTTCGGCACGCTTCGACATCAGTATAGCAAAAAAGGCAGGCGAGCGCAACCGTGGAAAAGCAAGAAAAGAAAACCAAAGTCAGCGGCGTCTACCTTGTGCTCGCCGCGCTGACGGTGCTGTTCGCCGTTTCGCTCGTTTTTCTGCACAAAACGGCCTACGAGGGTGCCTCGCACGGGAATTACACCGTGACGACGCAGGACAAGACCGACGAGATCACCGCGCCCACGCGCGTTGTGACGCTTGTGAACGTCAATACCGCGACGGCGGAGGAGCTTGAAACGCTGACGGGCATCGGCCCGTCGCTCGCGCAGGCGATCATCGGCTACCGCGCAGAGCACGGCGATTTTACGGCGGCGGAGGACCTTTTGAACGTCAAGGGCATCGGAGAGGCGAAGCTCGAGGGATTCCGCGCGGAGATCACATTCACGGAGGAGGATGGCGATGAAAATTCTGGTGGTTGACGACGAGCAGCTTCTCGTCAAGGGCATGAAATTCAATCTGGAAAACGAGGGCTACACGGTCGAGACCGCCTACGACGGCGCGACCGCCATCGACATGGCGAAAAGCGGCGGGTTCGACCTCATCATCCTCGATCTGATGATGCCGCAGGTGGACGGGCTGACGGCCTGCATGCGCATCCGCGAATTTTCCAATGTGCCCATCATCATGCTGACCGCCCGCAGCGAGGACGCCGACAAGATCATCGGCCTTGAGTCCGGCGCGGACGACTATATCACAAAGCCGTTCAACATCTTAGAGCTCAAAGCGCGCATCCGCGCGCTGCTGCGCCGCGCGAACGCCGCACCGCAGCAAAAGCAGCCTGAAACGCTCCTGTTGACCGCGGGCGGCATCACGCTCGACCCCGAGCAGCGCGTCGCCGTCAAAAACGGCGAGATCGTCGAGCTCACGGCCAAGGAATACGACCTCATCGAGCTTCTTGTCAAGAATCCGCGCCGCGTTTACTCGCGCGAAAATCTGATGGACCTCGTCTGGGGCTACACCTACGCAGGCGACTACCGCACGGTGGATGTGCACATCCGGCGGCTTCGCGAAAAGCTCGAGGAAAACCCCGCCGCGCCGCAGCACATCCTGACCAAATGGGGCGTGGGGTACTACTTGAAGGACTGATTTCCCACTAAAAGAAAGAGAAGGGGGCAGCGCCGTGCAGATGCATGCGAGCTTGCAGCGAAAATTCAGCTTCAGCTATATCGCCATCATTCTGGCGGTGCTGATCCTGCTGAACACGTATCCGCTCATCACGTCGGAAAACCTGACGTTCCGCTCTAAGCAGAGCTCGCTGCAGGGCAGCGTCTCGGTGATGGTGACGGCGCTCTCCGGCCTTGAGGAGCTGAGCGAGGAAAACGTCGCGGGCGCGATGACGCTCGTGGAGGAGACGGGCATCTCCCGCGTGCTTGTGACGGACGCCTCGGGCCGCGTGCTGTATGACACGCGCGAAACCGACGGCGCGATCGGCCGCTACGCCTTTTATACGGAGCTTGTGCAGGCGCTTCGCGGAGAAGACGTCTTTTACACCGAATTTTCGGACAAGGCGTTCAAAAGCCGCGCGGCCTCGCCGGTCATCTACCACAGCCAGACCATCGGCGCGGTGTATGCCTACGAATACGATACCGAGCAAGCGGAGCTGCTGCTGTCCCTGCAGCGCAATCTCCTGACGATTTCGGCGGTCGTGCTGGTGTTCGCCGGCGGGATCAGCGTACTTTTATCCCGTGTGCTGACGCGGCGCTTCGGTGTACTGACCGACGCCATCCGCAAGATGCGCGAGGGCTCGTACAGCCACCGCGCCGAGGTCGGCGGGCACGACGAGATCAGCGAGCTCGCCGCCGAGTTCAACGACATGGCTGACCGGTTGCAAACGACGGAGGACGCTCGCCGCCGCTTCGTGTCGGACGCGAGCCACGAGCTCAAAACGCCGCTGGCGGGCATCAGGCTTCTGTCCGACTCCATTTTGCAGACGGAGAACATGGACGCGCAGACCGTGCGCGAATTCGTCGGCGATATCGAGCAGGAGTCCGAGCGCCTGGCGCGCATCACGGAAAATCTGCTGCGATTGACGCGCCTGGACAGCGGCATGCTGCCCGAGGCGCAGCGCGTCGACCTCTCGTCCGTGATGGCGCGCGTGGTGCGTATGCTGCGCCTTGTGGCCGAGGAAAAGCAGGTCGACCTCTCCTATGAAATTCGCCGCGAGGGACAGACCCTTGCGAGCGAGGATGAAATTCACGAAATCATCTACAACCTGACGGAAAACGCCATCAAGTATAACCGCCCCGGCGGCTTTGTGAAGCTGCTGCTCGCGGGGGATGAAAAGGACTGCCTTCTCACTGTCAGCGACAATGGCATCGGCATTCCGGAGGGGGACATGCCCCGCATTTTCGACCGCTTCTACCGCGTGGACAAGATGCGCTCGCGCGCCGCGGGCGGTACAGGCCTTGGCCTTTCCATCGCCGCCGACACGGCGCGCCGCCGCGGCGGCAGCATCGAGGTCCGCGCCCGCGAGGGCGGCGGCACGGTGTTTACCGTGCGCCTGCCGCGCTGCGAAGAGGGAGGGGATGAGACATGAGAAGACGTCTTTCCCTGACTGCGGCATTAGTCCTCCTGCTTTCGCTTCTCTGCGCCTGCGCGGCCCAGCACGCGCAGGAGATGGACGAAAACGGCTACGAGCTCTATTTTCTCAGCGATCCCAACTCCGCGGGCGGCGGCGACGCCATCCGCACGCAGGAAAAGCGTCTGACGCTCGACGGCGCGATGGAGACCGAAGACTGTGTCCGCGCGCTGATGGAGGCGCTGCTCGCAGGGCCCGACGAGCCGTCGCTCTCGTCGCCCATCCCGGAGGGAACGGCGCTCAAGTCGCTCAAGGTGTCGGGCCGCCGCGCGCAGATCGACTTGAGCGCACAGTATGCGCGCCTGACGGGCATTGACCTGTCGCTCGCTGACTACTGCATCACGCTGACGCTGACGCAGCTGCCGAATGTGAACGCTGTGAGCATCACGGCGGACGGGCGCGAGCTGCCGTACCGCGAGACGCAAGTGCTGCTCTCGGCGGATACGCTGCTTTCCTCGCGTGAGAGTGGCCTGCGGCCGATCACCGTGTCGCTTTATTTCCTCGACAGCAAGACAGGCGAGCTGCGCGCCGAGCAGCAGACGCTCGCGCTCTACGAGGGCCAGACGCGCGTGAACGCGCTGCTCGAAGCGCTCGCGCAGGGGCCGGAGGACGATTCGCTCGTCTCGCTCCTGCCGGAGGACTTTGCGGTCATCTCCTCTCGCATCGAAAACGGCGTGTGCTATCTGAATCTCCCGGCTAACGTCTCACTGCCGGAGAACGAGGCGGAGCGCGATTTGATGCTGAGCGCGCTCGAGCAGTCCATTTTGTCGCTCGGCGGCGTGGACGAGGTGCAGTTTTTGATCGAAGGCTCGGCCGAGCCCGACGGCTACCGGTAAAAAAGGCCCTCCGCAGAAATGCGGAGGGCCTTATCATATCTTGCGCTATTTTACGCTCACTCGCGCGCGAGCATCGCCGCGCCGATCACGCCCGCGCGGTAGCCGAGCGTGCAGAGCTCGATGCGCGTGTGCGAGACGGCATAGCGCGAGCCAAACGAACGCTCGCGTACCCTTTCGCGCAGCGGCAGGAGCAGCGCGTCGCCCTGATTTGCTACGCCGCCCGAGAGGGCCAGCACTTCGGGGAAGAAAATGTTGACAAGATTTGTGAGCCCGCAGGTCAGATGCTCGATGTAGTCCTCCACGACCTGCGCGCCCGCCTCGTCGCCGCGCTCCTTGGCGAGAAACGCTGTGCGGCCGTCGACACCGCCCTGCTCCGCGGCAATCGCATGCAGCAGGCTCTCGGGGTGCGCGGCCATGGTGCGCTTCGTGTCGCGGATCAGCGCCGTGGCGGAGGAGTAGGCCTCGAAGCATCCGCGGCTGCCGCAGGTGCACTCTTCGCCGTTTTCCGCGATGACCATGTGGCCGATCTCGCTCGCCGCGCCCGTGTAGCCTGTCAGGAGCTTGCCGCCGAGCACCACGCCGCCGCCGACGCCCGTGCCGAGCGTGACGACGATGGTGCTCTCCGCGCCGCGGCCGCAGCCGAACAGCGCCTCGCCCAGCGCCGCGGCGTTTGCGTCGTTGCCGAGGTAGATGGGAAGCGCAGTATGCGCGCGCAGCGCGCTTCGCAGGTCGAAGTTCACAAAATTCAGGTTCGCCGCAAAGCGCACGATGCCGCTCGCGTCGTCCACCGTGCCGGGGCAGCCGACGCCCACGCCGCCGACGGTGTCCTCGCCGATAGAGAGCTGCGCGATGACCTGACCGATGCGTCCCGCGACCGCCTCGGGGCCGAGATCGACGCGTGTCGGGATAGAATGCTCCTTTAAGATCTCGCCCTCTGCGCTCACGAGTGCGCCCTTGATGTTCGTGCCGCCGAGGTCGATGCCGATATAGTTCATAAAAACGCCCCTCCCGGGTGAAATGTGTCCTCATTGTATGCCGCATCGGCGGAAAATGCAAGAGCTCGCACGGGAAAGAAAAAAGTTTCTTAAAAAAATCATAAGGGTGAAACTTTTTGAGAAATTTCTCGTCTAAGAGAATGTACGGAACGAAAAAAGCTCCGCATAATCAAGATGGAAAAAAGACGATGAAAGGAGAAACAAAATGAACCGCTGGGGACTAATGAGTGCCCTCGCACTTGCCGCCGCGCTGCTGCTCGCAGGCTGCGGAGGCGACTGCGGGCTTGACGATGACGACAGCGCCGACGAGCTGCAGATCACCTACGAAGACATCTGTGAGAGGAATAAGATCTCTGCGCTGCTTGAACGGCACAAGGTGGTGACTATTGTACGGGAGAGCACAGACAGCAGCAACGGCGGTCAGGACGTCAAGAGCACTGACCAGTACACGCGCGACGAAGAAGGCCGGCTGCAAAGCTGGAGCCACGGCTGGTATTATGATGAGTACGGCGCAGACGATATTTATAGCGTGAATGTCTGCCTGGATGAAGTGCCGGACGGTATGTGCATTATCGCTGGAACAAATGATGACGGCAGCGCTCGAATTGCCAGTGTGATCGCCTGCGGAACGGATGAGTGGTACGAAGAAAGTACCGCGCGGGAACCGTTTTTGCCCGTGGCCGGTGACGGTATCACGGTGGAGGCCGAAGAGCCGTATGAGCAGGACGGCCAGCTCGTGTTTCCGATCAAACATTATATCACCGACGATGACACGGACTACTCGCTGCGATGGCTCTATGTCGATCCAACCTCCGATGACCTGATATCGATCAAGTCGGAGCGGCACAGAAAAGACTTGCAGGGAAAAGACACCTGCTTTGCCACGGGAAGCTATACGTTCAGCTATGATCGCCCTTATGAACCGGAGGAAGACCTCTACGCGCTGATGCTGTCGGACGATGTTCCAAAGCATGAAATCACGCTCGTGTGGGACCCGGGCACCGCGCAGGAGCACGAGCAGCACTTTACCGTGCCGAGCGCAGCGTACTTTTCCCCAGAGAGTGGTAAGGGCGTCATGCTTTACTACGACGCCGCCATGACGCAGGAGTATCAAACCCCTGAGATCGAGTGGCCGGACGGCGGCAGCACGACCGTCTATGTAAAGAGCGGCAACATTCCCGACAGCAGTGAAGAACAACCATGACGCGAATGATTCCGCGTCCCAAACCCAAAGGAGGAAACCAAGGTGAAAAACTGGAAGAAAGCAAGCATTGCCGCGCTTTGCGTCGCGGCACTTCTTGCCGGCTGCGGCACGCAGGACGGAGATACGAACAACAACGATAAAAACGCCGACGAGCCGAAGGAAATTTCGCTCGAGCAGGTGCGCGCGGACAACATTCCCGAAAAGCTGCTCGAAAAGTACGACGCCGTGACCGTGAACATTCAGGGCACCGACCGGGACGGCGAGGTGACCTATACCGCGAGATTGCAGTACACGGACGGGGGTGACGGATCGATCCTCATGTCCTCGCACTACAGCTATACCGCCAACAGCGGCCCGGGCGAGGAAGAACTGTGGAGCGAGGGGTGTGGCAGCCTGTACGCCGCGCGCATGACGAGCGACGATAACGCAAGCCTGAACATCTATCCCATTCCGGGCGAGGGGACGGAGTATCTCCTTGACATACTGCCGCAGTGCGCCGATCCCGCCGCCAAAAACGCCGAGGAAACGCTCGACGAGCGCAGCGAGCAGGACGGCGCGGTGCTGCTCTCGACCACCACGCGCTTTGACGATCAGGACGACTACTACTATACCACCCTTTACTACGCCGATCCCGAGACGGGCGAGCTGCTTGCCATGTCCGTGACCGACTATATGGCGGACGGCGAGGGCGGCGCGACGGAGATGGGCACGACACTCTACAACTGGAGCTACGATGAACCCTACAATCAAGAACCCTACAAGTCAGGCCGCTACCTTCTGAACGATGTCGTGTACGCGACGGACGACACGAGACCCGCCTGCCTGCTGACGGTCTGCCTCCCCGCGAAAGAAGGGGGCGAAGACTGGTGGGTGAATGAATACCATGTGGCGAGGGGGACGTATGTCAACATCTGTTGCCGCAGCGGTTGCACCCTCTACGCGGACGCGGCGCTGACGCAACCCATCGACGACACCGTGTCCATCGACACAAATGGCGAAGAGATGACGGTCTACGTCGTGCCCGACGTGCCGCTGAACTAAAACGGCATGAACTTAAAAAACGGCGGACTTCAAAAAAGTCCGCCGTTTTTTTCAAAAAGGATGAAACATTTTTCGATAAATTCCGTCTAAATAATACAGGAAAGAGGCTCGGTGCGAGAATTAAGGAACTCTTAAATAATTTGTAACCAAATCGCGCCTGATTGTAACGACTTCCTCATAAGATGAGATTATAATGGACCCAAGATTAAAATTGAGGAGAAACTGCGATGGCAAATGACCAGAAGCCCGTCATTTCGGTGCGAAAGCTCCGAAAGGTGTACATGATGGGGCAGGAGCACGTGGTCGCACTGCACAATATTGACCTCGACATCCCGCGGGGCGAGGTGTGCTGCATCTTCGGCACGTCCGGCAGCGGCAAATCGACGCTGCTCAACCAGTTAGCGGGACTCGAAAAGCCCACGCGCGGCGTGGTGCGCATCGGCGGCGTGCCGATCTCACAGCTCAACGAAAATCAGCTCGCGGCCTTTCGGCAGAAGCACATCGGCTTCGTCTTCCAGTCCTACAACCTGCTGCCGGAGCTGACGGCGGCGGAAAACGTGGCCATGCCGCTGATGTTCAAGGGCATCGACCCGGATGTGCGGCTGCTGGAGGCGAAGAAAATGCTCTGCCGCGTGGGACTGAAGGACCGCATGGACCACTTTCCGAACCAGATGTCCGGCGGACAGCAGCAGCGCGTGGGCATTGCACGCGCGTTCGTCACGCGCCCCGAGGTCGTGTTCGCCGACGAGCCGACCGGCAACCTCGACTCGAAGACGACGAAAGAGGTCATGCACATGATCCGCGGCTTTGCCAAGCGCTTCCACCAGACGATCGTGCTCGTCTCCCACGATCCGGAGATGACCGAGTATGCCGACCGCATCGTCACGCTCATCGACGGCAGGATCGTCAGCAACGTAGAAAATCAGGTCAAGGCGGAGATCGACGCCGCACCTTATATCGAATAACGAAGGAAATCGAACATGAAACGCATTTCAAGATCCCTGCTCTCGCTCTGCCTTGCCCTTGTGCTGTGCGCAGCGCTGCTGCCTGTAAATGTCGCCAAAGCGACGGGCGGAGGCACGACGGCACAGGCGGGAACCAGCTTTCTGATCACCGGCTACCGGGCCAGCAGAAGCAGCATTTACACCGGCGATACGGTGGATATCACGGTCTACTTATCCCGCACGGACGGCAGCAACGATTCGATCCGCGTCGTGCGCGGCCTTGACAGCTTTCAGGACGGCACGGCGAGCGCTGTTGCAAGCGGACAGAACGGCGAATATACCGTTACGTTCACCGGCCTGACCTACACCGGCGACAGCGGCAAGCAGCTTGCCTTTACAATTTATTATGAAGGCAACGGCGGCGGCTATCAGGACGGCAACACCGTCCCGGTGCGCGAGTGCGTGCCCTACACCGAGCCGAAGCCGGAGCCCGAGCCGACGCCGGAAACGATTCCCGAGCCGCGCGCCGTCTTCAACTCCGACGGCACGAGCACATCTATTGCCGCGGGCGAGACGAAGACCATCACCGTTTACATCCAGAACGCCGGCACGACCGCCATGCGCGACCCTATCCTGACGCTCAAATCCTCCGGATCGCTTCTCATCATGGGCAGCCAGGCTACACTCGACGATATCCGCGCGGGCCGCGACACGGCCGTCACTGTGACGGTCAAGGCGCCCGACAAGATCGAGTCCCAGATGCAGACGATCGACGCGAGCCTGTCGTTCTACTATGACAACGGCACGCAGCTCACCGGCGGCAGCGCCAGCGGCAGCGTGAACGTTCTCTCCACCGTTACCAAGGATACGAAGGACGAGGAGACCATTGCGAGCCCCACGCCCATCGTCATTCTCTCGAAGTACAACTACGGCGGTTCGTCCGTTGCAGCGGGCTCAAGCACGAACCTGAGCTTCTCGTTCACGAACACCAGCAAGACCATCAAGATCGAAAACGTCATGGTCACCGTCACCGGCGGTCAGGACCTGATGCTCAACGGCTCGACGAACACGTTCTACTTTGAATCTGTCGCCGCGAGCGGCAGCAAGACCGTCACCGTGCCGATGAAGGCCGCGCAGCTCATCAGCGCCAGCGCGCAGGACGTCAAGATCGACGTGACCTATGAATATGTTGACCAGAACGCAAGAAAGTCGGGAAACGCCACGCTGTCGCTGAGCGTGCCCCTCTACCAGCCCGACCGCTTTGAGCTCAGCGAGCCCAAGACCTCCTACACCGGCTACGTCGGCGAGGAGACGAGCCTGACCATCGACTATGTCAACAAGGGCAAGAGCGCCATCAACAACGTTGAGGCGACCATCTCCGGTGATATCGACACGCCGACGGCCTATCAGCGCGTCGGCACGATCGACGGCGGCAAGAACGGCACCATCGCCTTTGCCGTGACCCCGCAGCTGGAGGGCGAGAATCAGGTCAAGATCGTCATCACCTACGAGGATTCCAACGGCAACACGAAAGAGCGTGTATTTGAAGCCACGGTCGAGGCCATGGCCTATGAGCCGGCCGACCCCGGCATGGACGATCCCGGCATGATCGACCCCGAGCCGGCAAGCACCTTCCCGTGGAAGTACGTCATCATCGCGCTCATCGTTATTGCCATCATCGCGCTGATCGTGCTCCGCGCCCGCAAGAAGAAAGCCAAGCAGAAGGCCGAGCAGGCGCTCTGGGACAAGTGGGACGAAGAGGAGCTCGCCGAGGAGAAGCAGGAGGCAGCGGAAGCCGCGGCGGCTGAAAACAAGGAGACTGCGGCCACGGGTGCTGAGGAGCAGAAAAAATGAGATTCGCAGACATCCTGAAAATGTGCTTTGACAGCCTGTCACGGCGCAAAGGACGCACGATCCTGACGGTGCTGGGCGTGTTCATCGGCTGCACGTCCATCATCGTGATGGTCTCCATCGGCGCGGGCATGCAGGAGTCCTACGACCAGATGCTCAAAAATATGGGCGACCTCTCCATCATCGAGGTCTACCGCGGCTACAACCAGAGCACCGGCACGCAGACGGAGAGCAAGCTTGACGACAAGGCGGTGGAGAGCTTCCACGAGATCGCGGGCGTGCAGGCCGTCATGCCCAAGGCAAGTCTCGACGGATATAATGTAGGCTTCAAAGCGGGCGTCAACGGCCGCTACACAGCCGACTATGTCAATTTTGTCGGCATTGACTCGAGCGCCCTTGAGGACATGGGCTTTGAGCTGGTGGACGGGCGGTATCCTGAAAACAGCGACGAGGTGGTCGTGGGCCAGTATTTTGCCTATAACTTTACCGATACGCTGATGCCGGACGGGCGAAACTATGTGAGCCGTTACGTCTGGGATGAGAACGGAAATATTGATACCGAAAATGTTCCCGACCCGTTTTTCGACCCGCTCAAGACGAGCATCACCATGGTACTCACACCGTATGACGACGGTACGGGCACCGAACCTACCCCCTATGAGGTTGAGCTCAAGGTCGTCGGTGTGATGAAGGAGGATCAAGGCAAGGGCTATGAGACGAGCGACGGCGTGATGATGGACATCAATGCGCTCAAAGCTCTTATTCAGGACCTGACCGGCAAGACCGACACGAAGTTCGAGTATTCAAGCATCAACGTCAAGGCTGAGAGCCTCGACGCCGTGTCGGATGTGGAGCAGTCCATCAAGGACTTGGGCTACAGTACGTATTCTATGCAGAGCATGCGCGACGAGCTCAACAAGCAGACCCGCCAGATCGAGCTGATGCTCGGCGGCCTCGGTGCAATCTCGCTTCTGGTCGCGGCCATCGGCATCACGAACACGATGATCATGTCCATCTCCGAGCGCACGAAGGAGATCGGCATTATGAAGGCGCTCGGCTGCTATGTGCGCGATATCCGCGCGATGTTCCTCATGGAGGCGGGCAGCATCGGCCTTCTCGGCGGCATTTTGGGGCTTATTTTCAGCTTCATCATATCCGTCATCATCAATCTGTTCTCGTTCGGCGCGTTCGGCGGCGGGGGCGTCACGTGGGAGCTTATCAAGCAGGCGCTCATCGGCGGCGAAGGCGTGGTGCGCACGTCCGTCATCAAGCCGGAGCTCGTGATTTTTGCGCTGGTGTTCTCGGTGCTGGTCGGACTGGTGTCCGGCTATCAGCCCGCGAACAAGGCGGTCAAGATCTCGGCGCTCGAAGCCATCCGAAACGAATAAGAAAAACGCAGTATTTTGCAAGAAGGCGGCGTCCTGGACCGGACGCCGCCTTCTTTTGTAAAAAGTGCGATATTGCAATGTTTCAAGCGCTTGCTTTGCTTGACCGCGCTGATGCGATGTGATATCATATATCAGTCAAAATATTTATGAAAACAGGAGGGGATCGTCTTGGCAACTGTCAAACGCAGATCCACCGTACCCTATTACGCCGCGGCGGGAACATGGGTCATCTATGCGCTGCTGTTCCCGCTCTACCGCGTACCGCAGTTCATCTTTATTGCCATCGTATCGGCGGTGGTGTATTTCATCATGAACGCCGTGTGCGGCACGGTGGAGGTCACTGTGCCCGACCCGCCGAAAAAGGAAGAGAGCACCGGCAACCCCGAGCTCGACAAGATGATCAAGGACGGCAATCTTGCCATCTCCGAGATGAAGCGGCTCAACACGTCCATCAAGGATGAGAAGATCTCCGCCGACATCGACCGGCTCGAGGACCTGAGCGCGAAAATTTTCGCGCAGGTCAAATCCGACCCGTCGAAGCTGCCGCAGATCCGCAAATTTATGGACTACTACCTGCCCACGACCCTTAAGCTCTTGAACGCCTATGACCGTATGGGCGCGCAGGGCGTGAGCGGCGAGAACATCGACGCGACCATGCAGCGCGTGGAGAGTATGATGGGCACGATCGTTACGGCTTTTGAAAAGCAGCTCGACATGCTCTTCGGCAGCGAGGCGATGGATATTTCCGCCGATATCACGGTGCTTGAGAACATGATGAAGCGCGAGGGCCTGAGCGAGGATACTGGCGAGCTGCATGCCGAGTCCGGCACGGCGACCGCCTCGCGGGACGACATCAAGCTCGAGCTATAAAGGAGTAAGCGATGCGAAAGAAAGTGATGGCGTTCAACGCCAAAGTCAATGCGTGGATATTGAAACGGCTGAAAGGCGTGTGGCTCGACCCGATCTTCTGTGCAATCTTTGCCATCATGTGTGTGGCAAGCATCATCGGCGCGCTGCATCTGCACAGGGATACGCTATACTATTCCGCGCTGATCTGGGCGTTGGCCACGCTGCTGTGCCTGCGCCGCATCCAGCGCATCAAAAAGCACGAAAAAGAACAAACTCAAAGCCAAAATACGGAGGAGAAATGATATGAGCGACAACATGATGCCCGAGCTGACCCTGAACCCCACCGAAGCGGCGCAGGAGGCCGTCCCTGAGCTGACGCTCACGCCCGAAGCGCCCACGGCGCCCGAGGCGGAGAAAAAGGAAGTCGAGCCTGTCAAGGTCGATGAGAGCATGCTCACCGAGCAGGAGAAGAAAGCCGTCGACGATTTTGCGAAAAAGATCGACATCAAGGACACGAATCTCGTGCTCAACTACGGCGTGGCCGCGCAGAAGAGCGTGGCGACGTTCTCTGAAAATGCCCTCTCCTCCGTGCGCAACAAGGACTTGGGCGAGGTGGGCGAGACACTCTCGAACCTCGTTGTCGAGGTCAAGGGCTTCGGCCAGGAGGAAGAGAAGAAGGGCCTCGCCGGCCTGTTCCGCAAGCAGAAGGATAAGCTCGAGCTGATGCGCGCGCAGTACGGCAAGGCCGAGACGAGCGTGAACCGCATTGTTTCCGAGCTTGAAAAGCATCAGGTCACGCTGATGAAGGACATCGCGATGCTCGACCAGATGTATGAGCTGAACCTCAAGTACTACAAAGAACTGACCATGTATATCATCGCGGGCAAGAAGCGCCTGGCCGAAGTCCGCTCCGGCGAGCTGGAGGAACTGCGCAAGAAGGCGGAGGCGAGCGGCCTTGCCGAGGATGCGCAGGCCTACAACGACTACGCGCAGAAGTGCGAGCGCTTTGAAAAGAAGCTGCACGACCTGGAGCTCACGCGCATGGTGTCGCTCCAGATGGGCCCGCAGACGAGACTTCTCCAGAACAACGACACGCTGATGGTCGAAAAGATCCAGTCCTCGCTCGTCAATACCATCCCCCTCTGGAAGAGCCAGATGGTGCTCGCGCTCGGCATGGAGCACAGCCGTCAGGCCACGGCCGCACAGAGCGCGGTGGCGCAGACGACGAACGAGCTTCTCAAGAAGAACGCCGACATGCTCAAGATGGGCACCATCGCCACGGCAAAGGAAGCCGAGCGCAGCATCGTCGATATCGAGACGCTGCAGCACACGAACGAGCAGCTCGTCTCCACGCTCGACGAGGTCGTGAACATCCAGCGCGAGGGCGCGCAGAAGCGCAAGGAAGCGGAGGTCGAGCTCGGCCGCATCGAAGGCGAGCTGAAGCAGAAGCTCATGGAGCTGAGAAGCTGAGACGCTCCGGATAGGAGAAGCACATGAAATTCTTTCAAAAACGCGGCGTCGCCATCGTTGTGCTGATTCTGGCGATCGTCGCATCCAGTGCGTGGGGGCTGCACAAAGCGCCCGTTGTCTCTACGCCGGAGGGCGGGGAAAAGCTCGATCCCTCGCTTTCCACGGCGGCGTTCGAGCAGTACGTGCGCGACGATGCAGACATCCTCTCAGATAAGACCGAAAAGGCGGTCAGCCTCTATAACGCCAACTGGGACAAGATGTTCGGCAGCATCATGGCCGTCGTGACGGTGCAGTCGTCGGATAATCTCGAGAATACGGCGTATGACTATGCGGACACGATGCAGCTTGGCTCAAATGACGCCATTCTTGTCATCGCCAAACAGCAGCAGGACTATTATCTGGTCGCCAGCGGCGATTTCTATGATCTGCTCAGCGGCCTTTCGCAGAGCTTTGTTGCCTCCTGCATGGCGGATAACGTGCAGAAGGGCGATTATGACGCCGCGGTGCGCTCGCTTTGCGCCGCGCTCCATGTGGAGCTGAGCCAGCAGTATCAGCAGAGCGAGGCGGCGCTGGACGAGGCGGCCAACGGTGTGATGTTCATCATGATCCTCATCATATTCTTTGTCCTCTGGATCATGCTTGATGGCATGCGTTATCGCCGCTATCGCCGCCGCTACATGATGCCCGGCATGGGCGTGCCGACGGTGATGTATCACCCCATCTTCTGGGGGCGCCGTCCTCCGCGCGGCCCGCGTCCGCCCCGTTCGGGCGGCCCCCGTCCTCCACAGGGCGGCCCTAGACCGCCGCGCAGCGGCGGCTCCTCCGGCGGTAATCGCCGCCCGCCCCAGCAGCCGAGACGGCCCTCGGGCGGTTCCGGTAATTCCTTCGGCGGATTCGGCAGCAGCGGCCGCGGCGGCAGCTTTGGCAGCGGAAACTTCGGTGGATTCGGCAGCAGCCGCGGGGGCGGTTTCGGCGGAGGCGGCAGCTTCGGCGGCAGCCGCGGCGGTGGCTTCGGTGGAGGTCGCAGCGGCGGATTTGGCGGTGGCCGCGGAGGCGGCTTCGGCGGAAGACGCTGAAAAGCCAAAACCCCTGACACAAAACGAAAAGCACGTCTGCTTGGCAGGCGTGTTTTTTCTTACTTTGGTTGCGGCCTGAAAGGCGATGACAGACAGGCTCGCACAGCATTGTAGATTTTCCGAGGAATACAATGCTGCTTATCGGATCTTCTCAAGTGCAACAGTGGGATCGCAGAGGAAAGCCTCACTCCGGTACTGCCCCGGCCAAACGACCACAATTTTAATATCCGGATTTTCTTTTGCCCGTTCAAAGAAAAGAGCAGAGGACCTGCGGCGCAGGTCCTCTGCTCTTGGTGCCGGTGACCGGACTCGAACCGGTACGCTGTCGCCAGCGGCGGATTTTGAGTGGTTATATCGATTCTGTTTTCCGCAGCAATCTGCACTCCACCGTTCCCAGAAAGCGTTGATATTACTGGCTTTTTTGACTTTTTCGTGTTTTTATTAAGCAAATACGGAATGTCTTGGCGTTCTCTCCTGACAGCTCAAAAAAGTGGTTTGGAGAGAACTAGGAGAGAACTCCGGTACAACCCATTTTCTCGTGAGGAATGGTGGACATAGGAGAGAACTCAAACGAATTTTGAAGTTTTAGGAGAGAACTGAATCATACTATAGGTATCGAACCCATCTGTCAATGGTAATTTAGACGGAGGTTCGATCATGGAAAAACCAAGGAAGAGATATATACAACAATTCAAGCAATACCCCGATGTAGTGTCTGTACTAACATTTCGTGAAATGTTAGGTGGAATAGGCGATAGCTTTGCTCGAAAGTTAATTCACGAAGGACTTGTAAAAGCCATCTTCATTAAACCGCACTACTGGATCTTCAAAGAGTCCATTATTGACTATGTATTAAGCGAGGACTACGCGGAGAGAAGGCTGAAGGTGCGGGTATGAAAAACAGGCAGCTTAGTCTTTCGGATATTCAAAAAGACTATATCAGCAAAGAAGAATTTTACCAAATTGCACATATATGCAAGGAAACTGCATTGTGGTTGATAGAAACCGGCGGGGTATCCGCAGAGAAGCCGAAACGAAAAGGATTTGGATACAAAATTGCAAAGGAAGAAGTTGAAAGGTATTTGGCTGATCGTCAACAGAATCCATTGTACTATCTCAAGGGCAAGCGCCACAACTGTATCCCATATACTCCACCGCAGCCATATTCAAGCGAATTAGGCGGCGCTATTCGGTTGGCTGTGGAGCAGGAAATGTCCTCTCTGCCGGATCTGCTGACAGAAAAGCAGGTATGCGCGATTTTGGGATATCGCCCAAAGCAGATATTAGACTGGAAACATTCTGGGAAATTGATTGCTCTGAAATGTTTTAATAAAACATATTTTCCTAAAATTCCACTGATGGATTTTGTTTCTTCAGAAGATTACTACAATTTGCCGTGTAAAGGAAGGAAACACATCGAATTGCTGAGGAGAGTTCAAAAATGAGCATGAATACTATCGCAATCACCAACCAAAAAGGCGGTGTTGGCAAAACAACTACCGCTTTGAACCTCGCGGCTGCCCTCGCAGCTGAAGATAAAAAGGTCCTGCTGATCGACAATGACCCCCAGGGCAATCTCACCGCAGCTCTCGGCTATACGCCGGGTGAACAGAAAAACACGCTGGCAAAGCTGCTGCTCGTCCAAATCGACTCCCCGGAGGATCTGGAACTCCACCTCGATCGTGCTGTCCTACATACCAGCAGCGGCCTTGACCTGATCCCTGCCAACAAGCGGTTAGCGGACGCTGCAGCCCGCTTGCAGGTCATGCAGCTTTCACAGTATAACGCATCTGGCATCTCAGATGACCCTTGCGAGAAGGTGCTGGACAAGCTGTTGGCATCCCTGTGTGGACTGTATGATTACATCATCATAGACTGTGGACTGAAGCATGAACTATTGACCGTTAATGCTCTGGCTGCGGCAGATTACTGCATCATTCCGGTGCAGGCACACTTCCTCGCCAGTGAAGGGATTCCCGATGTTTTAGAAATGGTGCGTAATGTACAGAATCGATTCAACCCCGATTTGAAGATTGCGGGCATTCTCCTAACTATGTATCAGTCCCGCCCGCAGCTCTGCCAAAGCGTTCGCTCCAGCGTGGGCGAGATCTACGGTGACAGCATTCATGTATTTGACCGCCCTATTGAGCAGACGATCAAGGTTGCGGAATGTCCGGCAGCGGGCATGAGCATTCTGGATTATGCACCTAAGAATCCTGCTGCTGACTCCTATCGCTCCCTTGCCCAGGAGGTGCTGCGGCTTGGCTAAGAAAAACATGGATGACCTGTTAAAGCGGCGCATGAGCGCAGCGCAGCAAGCATCAGAGTTGGAAGTAGGCAATGAGGCTTATGAAACCATGTTTCAAGCAAAGGCGAATGCGGCAGCTCCCCGCTTTTGCGAACTGCCGATCAACAGCCTCTGCCCTTTTCGCACGGCAGATATTGGATTTCATCCCTACCCGCCTGAAAAGCTCCGCGCATTCTCTCAGCAGCTTGCCGAGCAGGGCATCTATGAGCGCATTATTGTTCGTCTAATTCCAAATAGTGAGCAGTATGAGATCCTTGCCGGACACAATCGTACCGAGGCGTGGCGACTGACCGGACACTCGATGATTCCTGCTGAGGTTGTGGAAGCCGATGACGCAAGAGCGATTTCCATTGCCGTTGCCACCAATCTCCTGCGGCGGCAGGACCTCACCATCATTGAACGCGGCAAAGCGTATCGAGCGTTGCTTATAGAGAGCAACAGAAACGGGCAACGAAATGCAGCCTATCCAACCTTTGGCGAAAATCGCCAAAGGTTGGAGGAATCTTCAGGCAACTCAACTTCTGGCGATTCTCGCCAAAAGTTAGATGGAGATAGCAATGGCGAGACCTTTGGCGAGAATCGCCAAAGGTACAACGCCCGCAAGATCGTTGCAGATTTCTTCGGCGTGACAGAATATGAGATACGAAAGGCCATCAAGCTGGCAGCACTGATTCCGCCGCTTGCTGATATTTTGGAGAACAGTCCGCGCAAGCTGCCGATTGCCTGTGCGGAACGCATTGCCGATTATGATGCAGACTCTCAAAGGGCATTTGTAGAAATGTGCACCATTGAGGGATATGTTCTCAATAAGTCAACCATACAGAAGATCGCCCATACCTGCCCACCTCCATCCGCTGAGCATCAAGACATTTACGCGGCTTGGCGGCAGGCACGGGCAGACGAGGAAATGCGCCGCGCTGCACCACCTAAGAAAATCGCCTTTGACCGTAGGAAATTTGCACCTTATCTGGACAAACTGAACGGCGATGAAGATTTAGAAGAGCTGTTTCTGGAGTTCTTGCGGCAGCGAATTGGCTGATGTATAATCGAAAAAAGAAAGAGAAAGGATAGCAACGCTATGAGCGAACAGGATAAAATTCAGCTTTTTGAAAATCAACCCATTCGCACGGCTTGGAATGAAGAACAAGAGGAGTGGTACTTCTCTGTTGTCGATGTAATCCATGCACTGACTGGAAGTGAAAACCCTCGCAGATATTGGAGTGACTTAAAGCGCAAGTTGAAGTCTGAGGGGGCAACTCAGTTGTACGAAAATATCGTACAACTGAAAATGAGATCGTCGGATGGAAAGAACTATAAGACCGACGCTGCCACAACCGAGCAGCTTCTCCGCATTATTCAGTCTATCCCATCCCCCCGTGCGGAACCGGTGAAACGTTGGCTGGCAGAGGTCGGCAGGGAACGCATTGAGGAAACTATTGATCCGGAGCAGGCCATCGACCGCGCATTGGAAACCTATCTGAAAAAGGGCTATGACCCTGATTGGGTACATCAAAGGCTGCTCTCTATCCGCATTCGAAATGAGCTTACCGATGAGTGGCAGAAACGCGGTGTGGAAAAGGGGCGTGAATTTGCGATTCTGACCGATGAGATCACCCGCACGTGGTCCGGCATGACCACGCGGCAGTACAAGAATCTCAAGGGGCTGAAAAAGGAAAACCTGCGGGACAACATGAGCGATACAGAATTGGTCTTGACTATGCTGGCCGAGGCGTCCACCCGTGATATTTCCAAAGCCTCCAAGCCGGAAGGATTTTCCGGCAGTATGGAGGTTGCCCGACAGGGCGGTGAGGTTGCCGGTGTAGCACGAAAGGCTCTTGAGGAGCGCACCGGCGCTCCGGTTATTACTGCGCAGAACGCTGCGCAGATGAACACCTTGGTTGTGGGCATGATCGAAGAAGCCGCCGCACTGCCGGCGCAAGCCGAAGCAGATGACAAAGAATAATAAGACTTATGCCAGAAGGCTCGACACCGCAAGGTGCCGGGCCTTTTTCTATCCCATTGTGAGGTACAAAGATGAAAGAAATGAATATACAGTTCCACAAAACACGACCGCAAAATCCGTTTGACGATGGGGCGAAGGCCCGTTTGCACCGTATGGGCCTTCTGAGGATAGATGGAAGTGTGGACGAAGCCGCATTGGACGCCTTGAGCCGCGCCTATTCCGGCTTATTGTTTGATGACTTGTGCGACACTTGCCAGAATTCTTGTGAGATCACAGAGATCCTTCGGAGACTATATGAAGCTGCGGAGCAGGCCGAACCACGGCAAAAGTTTCTGCTGCTCTGTCTGCAATACGACGCGCTCTCTCAGCCGCTTCCCAATCCAATTTGGTGGATCAGCGGTGATTCGGAGCTTGCCGGGGGCTTTGCAGAGCGCTTTATCTGCCATCTGAAGAAGCTGAGCGACGCAATGGAGGTGACAGAGCCATGAAGGGAATCCTGATCTATCAGCCAACAAGCAAGTCCGCTCCGCTCGCCGATTTTATTGATGGGCTTGATCCGCGGCTGCGGGAAAAAATCCTCCTGCGGCTGTATTTCCTGACCCAGCTTGAAAAGCCGGAAATGAAAGAACCGCATTTCAAGCGATTTTCAATCGAGCGCTATCGGGATCTCTGGGAGCTGCGGGTGAAGAGCAAAGTGCTCATACGCATCATTTTCTGCACGCTTCCCAATGGAGATGTTCTGCTTTTGCATGGCTTTGTGAAGCGTCAGAAGCGGGATACAATGCAGGCGCTGGAGCAGTCTATCAGAATACTTGACGCGCTGCGGGAACATCCGGAGCGCGCGGTAGAATACAAGATCAAGGAGGAGAAAGCGTCATGAAGCAGGTATCCGGCATACCGCCTGACCGTATGGCAGGAATGCGCATCACAAAAATTATTTGAGAAGGAGGCTCTCCCAAACATGAAAAGAGTAATATCCTGCGTGCTGCTGATGCTGGTTCTTACCTCCAACGCCTTTGCGTTGGAGGTGCCTACGGACACAGTGGTTCAAAACCTCAACGGCAGTCAGCAAGCGATCAAAACCTTTACAGTATCCCCTGAGCAGGACCCTGCGGCACTAATTGAGGAGCCCTTTGAGCTGGAAGGGTATCTCTACACCTTTGCGGACATTGTAAAAAGTGAGAATCCCGTGGAAGAAAAGCGGATTCATACCGAGGTTATCACCGTTGAAACAACGAAAGATGACCTTGCTCTGATTCTGGAGCAGCTTAAGCCCACCATCGAATATGATGACGGCAGATTTCAGGGTACCCTCGCATTGGATCACACCAGTCTCAATACCGTAGCCGCCGGCTATGCTACGAAAAACTACACGGTGACGGAAACCAAAACCATCGGACAGCTTGACCGCAACGATATGTCCTATGTCCCCGCGACAACCATCAAGAACGGCAGAACCCTGAGCCTTGCCAATGTGGAGTGGCAGGTCACCGGCACCGATCTTGTGGGTGAGGCGCTGATGCCCTCTCAATATCAGGCTGTTGCTACCTACTCTGCGAAAGCGTCCTATCAGGCGGCTACAGGCTATGTTACAACAGCGGAGTATGTTGGCGATGTGACCCACGAGGGCGTCGAAAGCGTTACTTATGTACTGACCTATATCGGGACAGAAGCGAACCACAAGGGCGCGGCTGCCGCTCAGGTCGGAGCGTTTTTTGCGGATCACTTTCCTTGGATCTTAGGTGGAATCGTTCTGATTTGCGCCGCTGTTGGCGGCACGCTGCTTGTATGCCGCCGAAAGGCCGTAGTGAAAGCAGAATGTGAAGCGGATGAAACAGAGGAAAACGAAGAAGATCAGGAGGCGTAAAAACATGAAACTCTTTCAGAAACTGGTCTGCATGGCATTGACGGCGACAGCAACAGCATCCCTTTCTATTTGCGCTTTTGCCGCGGACTATACCTTTGACACAGCCGCGGACACCGACTATTACCCTTCGACCTCTTATGAGGACACCTACGGTGCCGCGTATCATTACGGCAGCAAAAATCTTGTGGATTATCAGATTCCCGAACTTCCCTACGGCGTTCTCAGCACCACACAAACCGGCGTCATGGAAAAGCTCCGACTCCCCGGCCTACAGCAGACTGTAGGCGGTTCGGCTACCGGTATCTACGGTGTGGATAGTGGCGTAGGTATCCCAGCGGTCACACCCGTCATTCCGTCCTATCAGGAGCCTGCTTATACAAGCGCCAAAGATATGGAGCGAAAGGACGGCAGCATCGGAACCCTGAAAATTCCCTCCCTGGACATCAACATGAAGGTCTGGGAAGGAGAAACCAACGAGAGCATGAAAAAGGGACTGGGACATTACAGCTCCACCTCAGCGTGGGACGGCAATATCGGCGTGTGCGGCCATAACCGAGGTGCCAAGTACACTATCGGCAGCATCAAGGATCTGGAAATCGGCGATACCATCACCTATACCACGATCTACGGAACCCGCACGTATGAGGTCATCCTGGTAAAAACCATCTCCAATTCCGATTGGAGTTACTTGCAGGCAACAGCAGACAACCGTATCACGCTTACCACCTGTCTTGCCAATCAGCCTGAAAAAAGAATTTGCGTTCAAGCAGTGCAAATAACTCAATAAAATGATGGAAAACGGATGGAATTGTGCAAAAAATGTTGTGTCTCCGTTTTATCGGCGTAAGGATTTAAAATAAACCTTTGACAGCCTGAATCTTCTGTATTATCCTCAAATCACTCCGGAGAATCTTAATCAAAAGGAAGTATCAGTTTGGTACAGAATTTCAGAGCAAATAGGAAAGATGACGAAATACGGGTCAAAATGGACATCACTGTTGACCTTCCCACGGAAGTCGCGGAACAGGCAGAACGGATGGGCATTTGCGAGTTTGATCAATGCACCTTTGACGAAGCTACCCGACGTATGACCGCAAGTGTAACCACCGTCTTTTACCGGAAAGGGGCGTGATCATTTGAAGCGGATCCGAGTTATTTCCCTCGCTGTAATTGCTGCACTATCCTTAACAGTAACTTCTTTTGCCGCCGACAGTAGTCCGCAGCAGCAATCTGCTGCCGCTTACCTGCGTGAAGCCGGCATTATGCTGGGCAACGAGTCCGGCGACATGATGCTGGAGCAGGGGCTGACACGGGCGCAGATGGCGGCGATGCTCACCCGAGTTGTCGCAGATCCTGAACAATTTGAAAGGGACAGCACCTTTTACCGCAGCCTATGCAGCTTTACGGACGTTCCGGAATGGGCAAAAGGCTATGTGGGCTACTGCGCCGCAAATGATCTGGTTGCAGGGTATGGCAATGGACGCTACGGCTCCAATGACCCTGTTACTTCTGCGGCAGCCTGCACGGTGATGCTGCGGTGTTTGAATGATTTTGACGCTGAGTGGGATTATCAGTCTGCCTGCCGGACTGCCGTTCAGTTGGGACTTGCTGCGGAAGAAACTGTTGCGGACGCCGAGATTACCCGCGGAAATATGGCGGTGCTGATCTGCCACACGTTGGCAAGGCTTGGTTATGACGTGAAATTGTCCGAAACTGCACAACCAAATCTCTCTGTCAATGGAACATCGGACGCAGCCGCCGTGCAGGAAACAGCAGAGCCCTTCGATGCTGCTGCGGCCAAGCAGGACATCATTGACCGAACCAACGCTCTGCGCTGCGAAAACGGCGTAGCTGCCCTGACCGTCAATGAAAAGCTCATGCAGGCGGCGCAGGTGCGGGCAGAGGAGATGGCGGCCAGCGGCATCTACTCTCACACAAGGCCGGACGGGAGAAAGTATACGACAGTCACGGACTGCAAATACATCGGTGAAAACATCTGTCAGATGCCCCTCATCTATCTTACGCAGCAGAAAACAACATTGCCTGAGCGAGTCGTTTTATTATGGTCCAATTCAAGCGGACATAGGAAAAACATGACAAATGCTCAATATGGGGAAATTGGAATTGGATTGGCAAGGGGGATAGATGAAAACGGCCTTGAATGCTGGTACTGTGTACAGGCTTTTCTGCTGAATGGGTACGATATCACATGGGTGGATGCGCCCGCAGCAAAAGGATGACTTCGCATAATCAGTTGACATTTGTTTATACTTTGTATATACTATCTATGAGGTGATTCAAATGTACGCAACGATTCAAAAGTGGGGCAACAGCAATGGACTGCGTCTGCCAAAGACCATGCTGGAAGCCATTGGCATGAAGGAAAACGATCGCGTAGAACTGATTCAAAGTGAGGATAGTATTACCATAAAAAAAGCTGCCCCGGCGCGACACAAAACTCTGGAAGAACGCCTGATGGCTTTTTATGGAAAACCGATTGAGCAAATCGGTCGTATGGAAAATGAGGAAGTCGATTGGGGTACGGCAGAGGGTAGTGAAGTATGGTAATGGTATTTGAGCAGGGCGACATCGTATACTTGGACTTTGACCCGCAGGCAGGCCATGAGCAGCGGGGACGTCGTCCGGCGCTGGTGGTCAGCAACAATCTGTTCAACCGCGTCAACAGTCTGACGATGGTATGCCCCATTACGCACACAGACCGTGGCAGCCCCTTCCATATCCGGCTGGATGGACGAACAAAAACGGATGGTGTCATCATGTGTGATCAGGCGCGCATGCTGGATTTGACCAGCCGTAGGGCGTCGTTTGAAGAAAAAGCATCCGCAGATATTCTGGCAGAAGCCGTAGATATTATCAGCGGAATCATCGAAATACCCTAATGGAAGTCAGATCACGATGAACAACTTCATAACACTACCAAGCAGACCGAGGAAGCTCGGCCTGCTTTTCTTTTGCAAAAAAGGAGGAAAAGACCTTGAAAAAGATGCGAACAAAACTTTTATCAATGCTGCTCGTACTGGTGACCGTTCTGAGTCTGCTGCCTACCTCGGCACTGGCAGCGTCCAGCACCGGCACCGGCATCAAACCGACCAGCAACACAAATTACTGGACAACTCGCCTGCTCCATGACGGAACGCCGTACAGCTATAAGCCGCCCATGGCAGCGGGGAAAATGCTCTACTGCATGGATCGTGGTTATGGTTATCGCTGGGGAACCGCCAGTTTCCTGAACAGCTACACCTATACCTCTGCCACCGGAGCCGATGCGGATACCGTTCTGAAAACGGCCTTGGCGCAGAGTGGCTTGGGAGAACTGGATGCTCAGCAGCTCGAAAACTTCAAGTGGATGATGACCTATATCGTCGATTACAAGGGAGATATTCCCGGCAGCCTCTTCATGGCAGCACAGACCTATGTGTGGGATCACCAGACCTTCAAGGGTGAGGGTGATGGAGATATTGACGGCGGCGGTTACGCCAACGCGGATACCTACGAAACCTATCTCGGCTATATTGACTGGATGTTGGCCGAAAAAGCAAAGGAGGACGCAGCCTTCCAGAAACAGATCGAGGAGTACGCCGCACAGGGCGTCATTGCTACGGTTGTTGAAGATGACACCGCAAAATGGGCAGTATGGGCAAAGTCCAGCGTAAAGGGCCGCCAGAGTTTTTTTAACTATTATGCGCCGAGAAAACTGGTCACCACGCCCACCCAGCCGGGAGAACCGGATATCCCCCCTGCCGGCACAGGCGATATCACGCTGAAGAAGGTCGCCGCAGGTACCACCCGCGGTCTGGACGGTGCAAAATTCAACGTCTATCGGGACGGACAGATCGTAGGCAGCGATGTAACGGCCAACGGCGGCATTATCGAGGTCAAGGATGTGACCCGTGGCCTGTGGAGCTTCGTAGAAACGGAGGCTCCGGCAGGATACTGTGCCGATCCCTCCCCCATCAGCGTCTATGTGGACACCACGGATGGCGATAAGCAGTACACAGTCACTGCCGAAAATTACGCACTGCCCGATATGAAGATCACCAAGCGCGACGCCATGAGTGGCAAGCCGATTGCCGGTACAGTATTTTCCATTAAGTCTGTTACCGGAAATTATTCCACCTCCGTCACCACGGGGGTGGACGGTTCCGCCACCCTCTCGTCCATCCCTGCTGATGTTTATGTGGTACGGGAAGAATCCGTGCCGGAACCGTACATCGTGAGCAATACCGAGCAGACTGTGGCACTGCGCCCCGGCAAAACAAGCGAAGTCACCTTTGTGGACTACGAAAAGCCGGGTCTTGAGATCATCAAAAAGAACATCGCCAACGGAGAGCCTATCGAGGGCGTCACCTACCGCATCGAGCAGATCGACGGCAGCTATTCTACAACGGCCACCACCGACAGCCACGGCCGTATTTTCCTTGAAAGCATTCCTGTTGGAACTTATAAGGTGACGGAGATCAATGTCCCCGGCCATGTCATTCTCTGCCCCATCCCACAGGAAGTGGCGTTGAAAGCCGGCGAAACCTCTACTGTCACCTTCTTCAACGCGCTCAAGCCGACGTTGGAGATCCGCAAGGTGGACAGCGTCACCGGCGATCCCATCAAGGGCGCTAAGTTCCAGATTTGGTATGGCAGCAACCATACCGACACCGGCGAGCTCAACGACCTCGGCACTTACTTTTCTGACGCAAGCGGAAAAATCATTCTCCCTGAGATCAAGGATGGCTGGTACAAGGTAACGGAATTGAAGCCGGCGTCCGGGTACGCCATCAAGGAGCCTGCCACGCAGGAATGCTTCATTTCCGGTGGCGAGAGCAAAGTCCTGACCTTCGAGAACACGCCTCTTTCCGCCATCATCATCCGCAAGGTGGACAGCGAGAGCGGCCAGCCGTTGGAGGGCGCGTGGTTCCGCATCCGCTACCTTGGCGGCACCTCCGGCACAGGCGGTACCGTGGTTGGAGAGATCAAAACCTCGCAAAACGGAACCGCCATTTTAACGGGCCTCGCCGCAGGCACTTATGTCTGCGAAGAGATTTCCGCGCCGGACGGGTATGTGATCACCGACGCCACGGAAACGGTCTATCTCTCCGGTAAGGATCAGGACGTCATTACCGTGACCTTCGGCAACGATAAGATGGGTTCTCTGCTTATTGTCAAAAAGGACGCCGTGACCGGCGCTCCTATTTCCGATGTGGAGTTCTTCATCACCGATTCGGATGGCAGCGTGATCGGCAACGCCAACGGAAAGTATGTGACCGATAGCGCGGGAACCATCCGCATTGATGACCTGACCCCCGGCATGACGGTCATCGCGAAAGAGGTGCGGACCAAGGAAGGGTACATCCTGGATGATACCCCGCAGAGCATCAAAATCAAGCGCAATGCCGTCATGACGCTGGAGTTCCGCAATCAGCCCAAGGGCGGCGTGCTCGTGAAAAAGGTGGACGCTGTGACCGGCGCTCCCATCTCCGATGTGGAGTTCCTTGTCACATATTCGGACGGCAACCTGATCGGCAACGCCAACGGCAAATTTGTGACGGACAGCGCAGGTACGTTCACGATTACCGACATTGCCCCCGGCACCACGCTTGTCATCAAGGAAACCCGTGCGAAGGCGGGCTACATTCTCGATGATACCCCGCAGACCGTCAAGGTCAAGTCCAATGAAGTCACCACGCTGGAGTTCCGTAACGCCCCCAAAGGCAACCTTATCATCGTCAAGCAGGATTCCATCACAAAGGAACCGCTGGAGGGCGTACAGTTCAAGATTGTCTATGCCGACGGTTCCTATGTAGATGCCGAGGGCGGCACGCTGTCCTCCACCGGC